>Ga0302325_10001649_pt1 | contig 56293 bp, 48 predicted proteins | sample Palsa_T0_2_FD_201948 | JGI IMG/M metagenome (GOLD analysis project Ga0302325, IMG submission 201948) | Peat permafrost microbial communities from Stordalen Mire near Abisko, Sweden - Palsa_T0_2 | ecosystem: Environmental > Terrestrial > Soil > Palsa > Peat permafrost | place: Sweden: Abisko... | reverse complement strand
CTCGAGTTTTCTGTTCATGAAGTCGGAAAAGGTGACGGTCGGGCGCGAAGAAGAAGGCGCACGCACAAAAACACCACTGCCTGAAACTTTCACGCTCCCGGTGGCGCTGGATTACTCCTCCGACGGCTCGGCGCCCGTTGAAGTCGCGAGCTGGCCGCCCCCGTCCACGGTCAAGGCGAAAGACCCGCAGGAAGCCGAAGAAATCCTCAACACCAGGGCCACGTCTGCGACCGCAAGCAGCGATGGCGGGGTGTTCGTGTTCGACACGACGGCGGCCCTGAAGAGCGGAGCGCAGCAATTCAACAACTCCTCCGCACAGAACCAGGTCTACCGCTATCAACCGGCCGCCGCCCAGCCGCTCGCGTGCGTATCCTGCGCACCTGCCGGAACCACCAGTGCCGCAGCTGCCGTGAATCAGAACGGGCGTGCAATCGCCGGCGAAGGTGATCGGGTCTTCTTCGCCACGGCAGCGCAACTCGTCCCCGGCGATACCAACGGCGTCGAAGATGTGTATGAGTGGGAGCAGGCGGGAACCGGATCCTGTGTCTCAGGGGAACGCGAAGGCGGATGCACGTACCTGATCTCCTCCGGTGCGAGCGCCGAACCGTCGTTCTATCTCGACAACGACGAAGCCGGCGAAAACGTCTTCTTCACGACGCGCGAAGGCCTTGTCGGTGGCGATACCGACGATGCCTACGACGTCTATGACGCGCGCGTGAGTGGTGACGCTGCGGCGCAGACATCGGCGCCCGCCTGCGAAGGCGACTGCCGACAGGCGGGTGCATCGCTGTCGACGCCAGCGCTTGTCAGTGGGGGCAGTGGCCCCTCCGGCAACCTCGCCCCGTCACCTCCTTCCGCGACAAGGACCCTGAAGAGGCCGGCCGTGACACGAGCGCAGAAGCTCGCCAAAGCGCTGAAGGCCTGCAAGAGGAAGCCGAAGAAGAGGCGAGCAGCGTGCGACAAGCAGGCTCGGCGCAAGTACGCCGTCAAGGCGCCCGCCAAGCGGACCCGAACCTCGAAAGGCAGGTCCAAGTGACACGACGCCATCCACTGCTCCTGCTCGTGACAGTCGCCGCACTGTATGCGTGGGCGGTCGCCCCGGCGCTCGCCGCCGGCTCCAGCGGACCGCCGCGGTGGTTGATCACATCGGTCTCAGGACCTACGAACTTCGCCTCGAGCGGCACCGGCGACCAGTACGTGGTGACCGCGACGAACGTGGGTGGTGAAGCCACGAGCGGGTTGGTGACGATCGAAGACTCGCTACCCGTCACGGGTGTAGCAGCGACGGCGATCGACGATTCAAGCTCGACGGGCAGCGGCGAGGCCTTCAAGCAGGAACCACTGAGCTGCTCGGCGCCTCCGCTCACCTCGACCCTGAAATGCACCTACGCCGGAGAAGTTCAGCCGGGCGACTCTCTCAGATTCACGGTGCCGGTCAATGTCACCGCCCCGCTCGGCGCCGTTCTTCAGAGCGCCGTGACCGTCTCCGGCGGCAATGCCGAAAGCTCGTCCACGAGCGAAAGCAAACAGTTGACCGCCGAACCGGCGCCGTTCGGGATCGCGAGCTTCTCCACCGTGGCCTCCACCACGCAGGCCGGCGCCCACCCGGACTTCACGACGAGCTTCACGCTCAACCGGAGCGCGGGCGAAACGCCGGTCGCCGATCCCCGCGACGTCCACGTCGGCCTTCCGCCCGGATTGACGGGCAACCCCATGGCGATCCCGCGGTGTGACATCGACGACGTCCGGCGAACGCTGTGTCCGGCAGACACGGCCGTCGGCGTCGCCACCGTGCACACGGAGTTCGCCCGCTATGTCGTGCTCGTCTACAACATCGTTCCCTATCCGGACGAGCCGGCCGCGTTCGCCTTCCAGATCGCCGGCGGGACCGCGACGGCGCGCCTGGACGCGAGCCTCGTACCGAACTCAGACGGCGAATACGCCGTGCAGGTGTCGGTTCCCGAGGTCAACGAGTCAGAGCCGGTGCTCGAATCGTCGGTGACCCTGTGGGGGGTCCCCGCCGAGGTCAACGGCGCTGGACCCGACGACGCCGAAGAAAGGGCCAAAACCTCTGAAGACGTGAAGTTCGGCGGACCCGGCGGCGAAGCGGCGCTTGAAAAGCCGTTCGTGCGCAACCCGACCGCATGCGCTGGCGCGTTGGAAAGCGGATTGGAGGTTGACTCCTGGCAGGAACCGGGGTCTTTGAACCCGGCCGGCGCCCCCGAGGAGAGCGATCCGCGCTGGAAGACTGCGGCCTCGCGGATCGGAGCGCCAGCGCCACCCGAAGGCTTCACGGGCTGCGGCCTGATTTCCCCTCTGTTCACGCCATCGCTCGCGGTCGCTGCCAACCCCAGCCAGGCCGGTGCTCCAGCCGGCTATGAAGTGGCCCTCGAAGTGCCACAGAGCGACAGCGCCCAGACGCTTGCCAGCCCGGACCTCAGGAACGCGGTCGTGACCCTGCCCGCGGGCACCGTCGCCTCGCCCTCGGCCGCCAACGGCCTTCAGACATGCAGCGACGCGCAGCTCGGGGAGGGCTCAACCGAACCGGCCGCCTGCCCGACGGAATCGCAGATCGGCACGGTCAAGATCAAGACGCCGCTGCTCGCAGAAGAACTCATGGGCCAGGTGTTCCTCGGCGAAGCGCAATGCTCGCCCTGCGGCGGCGCAGAAGCCGCAGAAGGCAGGATGCTGCGGCCGTTCATACAGGTGCAGGGATCAGGTGTGCTGATCAAGCTCGCCGGGCGCACCGAGATCAACCAGCAGACGGGCCAGCTCACGACGACCTTCCAGAACACTCCCCAGCAGCCGTTTGAAAAGCTGACGCTGAATATCGACGGCGGGCCGAACGCCCCGCTTGCGAACCCGTCCACGTGCGGGACCGCGACGACTACCTCACAGCTCTCGCCGTGGAGCAGCACGCCAACCGAACCGTTCACCGCAGAACCGTCGAGCAGCTTCCTCCTCGAAGGCTGCGCGACGCCCCAATTCTCCCCGTCGTTCAGCGCGGGCATGACCGGCAGCGCCCAGGCGGGCGCCTACAGCCCGTTCTCGGTCACGTTCTCGAGGACCGACGCTGATGAGGATCTCAACGGGATCACCGTGCAGATGCCTCCGGGCCTGCTGGGGGACGTCTCCCATGTGGCCCGATGCCCCGATGCGCAGGCAAACGCGGGCGAATGCCCGCAGGCCTCCGAAATCGGCACGGTGACAGCCGGCGTCGGCCCGGGTTCGGCTCCCTACTACGTCACGGGCGGGCGGGCGTATCTGACCGGCCCCTATGCCGGGGGGCCGTTCGGCTTGAGCATCGTCGTGCCGGCGCAGGCGGGGCCGTTCACGCTCGCCGGGACCAACGGCAGGGGCGAGGTTGTCGTGCGAGCGGCGATCCACGTCGACCCCTCGACCGCGGCCCTGACGATCACGAGCGACCCGTTGCCAACCGCGCTCGCCGGCATCCCGCTGCAGGTCAAGACCGTGCAGGTGGACGTCAACCGTCCGCAGCTCATGTTCAACGCGACCAACTGCGACGCCATGTCGATCGGAGCCGGCATCTCAAGCGTGCAGGGCGCTCAGTCGGCTCCTTCCTCGCCGTATGAGGCGGTCAACTGCCGGATGCTCAAGTTCAAACCCTCCCTCACGGTCAGCACGCAGGCCAACACCAGCAAAGCCAACGGCGCGAGCCTCGACGTCAAGGTCGCCCAGAAGGCCGGCGAAGCCAACATGCGCAAGGTCGATGTGAGCTTGCCGCTGGCTCTGCCCACGCGCCTGACGACGCTTCAGAAAGCCTGCACCGAAGGCCAATTCGCGGCCAACCCGGCCGGTTGCCCGGCCGCCTCGAACGTGGGGAGCGCGACGGCGCGGACGCCCGCACTCGACAGCCCGCTGACGGGACCCGCATATCTGGTCTCCCACGGTGGCGCTGCGTTTCCGGACCTCGTGGTGGTACTCCAGGGCGAAGGCATAACGATCGACCTGCTCGGCCACACCGACATCAAAAAGGGGATCACCTACTCGAAATTCGAAACGGTCCCCGACGCGCCGATCAGCTCGTTCGAGCTCAATCTTCCCGAGGGCGCGCACTCGGTGCTCGCCGCAAACGGCGACCTATGCGACCAGCTCCTGACGATGCCGGCGACGATCGTCGGGCAGAACGGGGCGCAGATCCTTGAGCGGACGAAGATCGCGGTGACCGGTTGCAAGCCCTCGTTGTCACTCGTCAAGGAGCGGCTGTCCGGTGGGGACGTGCTGCTGACGCTCCGCACGAGCGGCGGCGGGCTCACGGTCACCGGCGCCGGGCTCAAGCAGGCCAAGAAAAAGCTGGCCGTCGGAGAACACCAGATCAGGGTGCGGATGACGAAGGCAGGCAGTGCCGACCACAACCACCACACGAAGATCAGGATCAAGGCGAGTCTCAGGGTCGGTTCAAAGACGGTGACAAGGACGGCGACCTTCAGGCCATAGCGGTGCTCTTCCGAGCAGCATCACCGCAATCCATGCGAAGTGAAAGGAATATGAACATTATGCAAAATATGGTGAAGTACATTGCGGTGACTGTTGTCGGCGCCCTCACCACCCTGGGGCTGGCCTCGCCGGCCCTGGCCGCCGCACCGACGGGCGAATACGCGGTATTCAGCCAATGCCCACTGTCGGTGACGGCCATCGACGCCTGCGTTTACAGCCTGACCACCTCCGGCGGAGTCAAGATCGGCAGCAGCACCACACCGGTCACGAACCCGATCGTCTTCCAGGGCGGCGAAACTCGCGAAGTCACCTACAAGGAAAGCGAAGTCGAAGTGAGGGGAGGAAAAGAAATCGTACGCGAACCGCAGGAATCGAGGAAGTTCGTCCCGGCGGCCAACGGTGAAACGCTTTCGCACAGCCCTCAGCCGATCCCCGGCGGCCTGTTGGGAGTGGTCGCCCCGGAATCACTGCCGGCGGCCCTGCGCGAACACATCGCCGAAATGACCAGTGAGGGACTCGCGGGCGCCGCTGCGACGACGGAACTCGTGGGGCCGGCCGAATTCAGCTTCGACAAGGTGGCCAGCAAAGCGGTCGGGCTCATCATGCCGACCCGCATCCACCTCGAAAGCACCCTGCTCGGCAGCGAATGCTACGTCGGCTCGGCCAGCGAACCGATCACGTTCCGCCTGACGAGCGGCAGCACAAGCCCACCGCCGCCGAATGAATCGATCAGCGGCAGCCCGGGCCAGGTGGAAGTCAGAAACGGCGGCAAACTGGTGATCGCCCACAACGACTCGGCCGTCGACAACCTCTTCTCCGTGCCGACTGCAAACGGCTGCGGCGGATCGCTGGCGCCGGTGCTCGATCAGGCAATAGACGAGAAGCTGGGGCTGCCCTCGGCGTCGGGAAACAACACGGCGATCCTCAACGGCACGCTCGAGCAGGCGGCGCAGGGCGCCGTGCGGGAAAGCGAGGGGTGACCGGGATCACGCGTGCGTCCCGGAGCTGCGCCATTGGGGAACCCCCAGCGTGATCATCTGCAGCTGACGGCGAGCGGTCGCGATGATCTCGGCCTCGGCGACGGGGTCATCCGGCGGCGCGTCGAGGATCGCCTCGGCGGTCGCGACCATCGCGTTCACCATCAGCCCGGCCAGCAGCTGGAGATCCTCGCTGCTCCAGCGCTCGAGGTAGGGGAAGCGCGCGAGGTCGCTCGCCAGGTCGCTCGCAAACAGGCGTATCTCGCCGCGGATCGCGTGACGCAGCACGGCGACGCCGCCGAAGCGCTCACGCGCGATGAAGCGGAAGTGGGTGTCGTGCTCGTGCACGTAGTCGACGAGGATCTCGACCGAACTGGCGATCACGCGCTCGTATGTCCGCGGGTCCGCGCGCGCCGCGCGGATCATCGCCCGCAGTGTGCGGAACGACTCGTCGATCAGGGCAAGACCGAGCTCCTCCATGTCGTCGAAGTGGCGGTAGAAGGCCGTCGGCACGATGCCGGCGGCCCGCGTCACCTGGCGCAGGCTGACACTCGAGAAGCTCTGCCCCTCGAGCAGGTCGAGCGCCGCGTCGAGCAGCGCCTGGCGCGTGCGCTGCTTGCCCTCTCGGCGCGTGGCGCCCACCTGCGGAGCACGGTCGTCCACGGTCACAGTGTGACAACACTCACACAGCATGGGGTATCGATTGTCCGTATTGGGGTACTCTAGTACACATGTGTGCACTGAACCAGGTGGGGCCGGGAACGCTGTCCGCTCCCCCCTCGCCCCGCAGCCTCGGCCGCCGCCTGTTGCGATCGAACCTGCTCGAGGCGCTCGCCTACCCGCATGGCGTCGACCGCTACGTCGAGCTCCTGCGCCCGCTGCTGGTCAAGCGCGACGTTCGCGCCGAGGTGACAGCCGTCCGCCGGCAGACACCCAAGAGCGTCACGCTCACGCTCTGCCCGAACGAGAACTGGCGCGGCCTGCACGCCGGGCAGTTCGTTGGGGTGAGCGTCGACATCGACGGGGTGCGCGAAACGCGGCCCTACTCTCCCGCCGGCTCCGAGCACGCCGCCGCCGGTGCGCTCGAGCTGACCGTCTCAACCCACCCGGAGGGCAGGGTGTCCCGCCACCTGCGCGACCACGCGCGCAGCGGGATGATCGTTGGCCTATCCCAGGCCGACGGTGATTTCGTGCTGGGAGACCCGCGGCCCGAGCGCGTGCTGTTGATCAGCGGCGGCAGCGGCATCACGCCGGCGATGGCGATGCTCCGCACCCTCTGCGACGAGGGCTTCGCGGGCGACATCGGTTTCCTCAACTACGCCCGCTCGGCCGAGCTCGCCCTGTACGCACCCGAGCTCGATCAGCTCTCACAGCGCCACGATCGACTTCGCGTCGCCCGCGGCTTTACGCGCGGGCGCGCTCAGGCGCTCAACGGTCGCTTCCGCCGCGAGCACCTTGGCGCTGTCATGGCCGAGCACTCCGAAGCCGCCACATTCGTCTGCGGTCCACCGGCTCTGATCGACGCTGTTGGCACCCTGTGGCGAGAGGACGGCCTGGCCGAGCCGAAGGTCGAGACCTTCACGCCGACGGTGCTGAGCTTCGACACCGACGGCGCCGAGGGGCTCATAAACTTCGCCGCCAGCGGCCGCGAGGCCGCCAACTCCGGACTGCCGCTGCTCGAGCAGGCCGAGGACGCAGGGCTCGCCCCCGAGTACGGATGCCGCATGGGCATCTGCAACACCTGCAGCTGCCGCAAGACGGCCGGCAGGGTGCGGAACCTCACCACCGGCGAAGTCTCGAGCGCCCGCGACGAGCAGATCCGCATCTGCGTGTCGGTGCCACTGGGCGACGTTGCACTTGACCTATGAACTCCGACCCCGACAAGGAGCCAGACATGTCCACCTCAGCACCCACCCTCTCCCCCTCACAGCTTGAGGCCTTCGGCCGCGAGCTGGACGCCGTCCGCGCCCGTGTCGTGGCGGACCTCGGCGAGCGCGACGCCGCCTACATCAACAAGGTCATCCGCGCGCAGCGAGGACTCGAGGTCGCCGGCCGCGCGCTGCTCTTCGTGGGCTTCCTGCCGCCCGCCTGGATAGGCGGCACCGCCGCCCTGTCGCTGTCGAAGATCCTCGACAACATGGAGATCGGCCACAACGTGATGCACGGACAGTACGACTGGATGAAGGATCCGCGGCTGAACGGCAAGACCTTCGAGTGGGACAGCGCCTGCCCCGGCGAGCAGTGGCGTCACTCGCACAACTACATGCACCATACCCACACCAACATCGTCGGCAAGGACCGCGACATCGGCTACGGCATCCTGCGCATGTCCGAGGAGGAGAAGTGGCATCCCTACTACCTCGGCAACCCGGTGTATGCAGCGCTGCTGGCGATCTTCTTCCAATACGGCGTCGCGCTGCATGATCTCGAGACCGAGCGGATCGCCTCGGGCCAGACGAGCTTGGCCGAGAAGCGGGGCATGCTGGGAGACATCTGGCGCAAGGTGCGCCGCCAAACGCTCAAGGACTATGTGCTGTTTCCGCTGCTGTCCGGCCCCTCGCTCCCGTTCGTGCTCGCCGGCAACGCAGCCGCGAACCTCACACGCAACCTGTGGGCGTTCACGATCATCTTCTGCGGGCACTTTCCCGAGGGCACGCACGAGTTCACCGAGCAGGAGACCGAGAATGAGACGCGCGGGCATTGGTACTACCGCCAGCTGCTCGGCTCGGCCAACCTGACCGGCGGCAAGCTGTTCCACGTCCTCGCGGGCAACCTCAGCTACCAGATCGAGCACCACCTGTTCCCCGACCTTCCGGCGCACCGCTACGGTGAGATCTCAATCGAGGTCAGCGAGATCCGCAAGCGCTACGGCATTCCGGACAACACCGGTCCGCTGCTAAAGCAGTTTGGAAGCGTCGTCCGCAAGATTGTAAGGCTCGCGCTGCCGCCGCTACCTGGCCGCGGAGGCTCCGCGGCCGAGCGCGACAAGCCGCCGGCAGCGCAGCTCAAGCCGGCGGCAGCGCCGCTCAAGCCGGCGAGAGCGAGGCTCAAGCAGCCGGCCCGAGCCGCCGCCACCATAGGAGGCTGAGGTGCCGAACACAAATGGGGCTTGACTATAACGGCTTGACCATAGCGGCGCCTCCTCGCCTGGAACCACGACGCCCCTCAGAACGGGATACCCGCCGCGAACGCCCGCGCTGACGTACGCGCGAACGTTTGCGAAACAGCCTCACAGAGAGAGCGTCAGTAGCGGAACCTCACCAGCCACGACGCCCTGTCATTGCAGCGCGAGCCGGCGGCCGTCACCTTGACCTCGATGTTGTCGCCGGGCGCCGCAGAACCTGATTCTTTGGAGTTCGAGCAACTGCTCTTGCCGGCCGTGACCGTGCACGAGATGAGCGTCGCGCCGGTCGTGTCATCGATCACCGTGACGGTCGCGGTTTCCGTTCCGCTCAGGGTCGTGTTCGTGTCTGCGTACAGGTTTGTCACCGTCGCCCCACTGGCGGGTGTCGGACCTGCCAGCAGGTTGCTGGGCGAGTAGCCACTCGTTTTCGCGGGGCAGTAGCCGTTGCCCTGGCCCGCGAGCTCTGTGTAGTTCAGGCAGTAGCCGCTCGGCACGCCCCGTGCGCTCGCGAACGTAGCGATCGCGGCGTTGCCGGCGGGGCCGGTGGAGCCCGTTGTACCGGCTGGGCCGCTCGCTCCGCTCGCGCCCTTCGCCCCTTCTTTGCCGGCGGGGCCCGTTGCTCCGGTCGCTCCCTGAGCCCCGGTCGCTCCGGTTGCTCCGCGCGCACCAGTTGTTCCGTTCTTACCGGTAGCTCCTTCCCTGCCGCTTGGACCTGTGGGCCCCGCCGCTCCCGTCGGGCCGGTCGCTCCGGCGGCTCCGCTCGCGCCGTTGGCTCCGTTGCTCCCGTTGCTGCCAGCCGCTCCGGTCGCTCCCTTAGGTCCTGTCGCGCCGGTTACTCCCTGCGGTCCGGTTCCACCTGTGGCGCCGGTCGCTCCGCTCTGGCCCGTGGCTCCGGTGCTCCCGCTCTGCCCGGTCGCGCCTGTCGCTCCGGTCGGCCCGGTCGGCCCCGTCGCTCCGGTCGGCCCGGTCGATCCGCTCACGCCCTCGGGTCCGGTGGTGCCTTCGGCCCCGGTCGGTCCCGTTGGTCCGGGTTCGGAAGCTTTGGTGGTGACCTTGTTGGAGGTCTCGGGGCCGGTGCCTTCGTTGCCTTCCACTGAGGCTTCGTTTGTGTATTTGCCCACGGCCGCTAGCTTGTGGGTGCAGGTGTAGATCTGTTCGCCACTGGGCGAGATGCTCTCTTCCCCGCCGGGGTTGATGCCTTCGCAGTTCGCGTCGGAGAGTTTGCCGAATTTCAGCGCAACGCTGCCGGTGTTCTTGAGGACGATCTTGTAGTCGACGGTCTGCCCGACTTCGCCGGTGAGTTCCGAGCTGGTGTAGCTGGCTTCGCCTGCGATCTTCTGGAGGTTTTCGATCGAGAAAGATTTCCGAAGGACATAGGCAACGACTACCTCCTGCGGCTGCGCGCTCGTATTTGCCGCGACGCTGGGCGAGACGGCTCCGGCAGCGATGTAGCTGGACCCGCCGCCGCCACCACCACCACCGTCGCCGTTCCCGCTGCCACCGCCGCCACCGTAGTAGCCGGCGCCGCCGCCTCCACCCGTGTAGCCCCCGGCGCCGCCTTCGCCGAAGCTTCCTTCGCTGCCGGGTTCGTTGGAGTCCGCACCGACTGCGCCGCCGGCCCCCGGCGCGGCCGCGCCGCCGCCGCCGCCGCCTTCACCGCCGGAGGGCGAGTTCGCTCCCTTTGCGGCAGTCGCTCCGGCGCTTCCGCCGGCGCCCCCGTAATAGTCGTCCACAGTTTTACATGAACTCGGCTTGCCCAATTCACACTCTTCCAACGCCCCATACCCCTCGCCACCGCCGCCGCCCCCACCTGCAACGAGGAGCCGTGATCTGAGCGATTCCGGCCCGGCGCTGGCCGGCTTTTCGCGCAGATCAGAGGAACTCCCGCCGGTACCGGCGGACGCGCTGCAGTAACCGCCCCCCGCCGGGCCGCCGTTGCTGAACCCGACGTAGAGTTTCTGCCCCGACTCGACGTTCAGCAGTGCGGTCACCTTCGCACCCTCTCCCCCGGGCGCCGCCGTCACGGTGTCGTTGCAGACGCCGCCGGCCTGACCGGGTGCGCCGATCGCGGTGACTTCGATCTGCGTCACCCCCGCGGGCACGGTGAATCGCTGCTGGCCGCGCGCTGCGAACGTCCGCGTTTCGGTTGGAGACCCGAGATAGGTGAAGTAGTCCGCCGTGCTCGTCGCGCTTTCGCCGCCCGGGGTCGTGACCGTCACGTCGACCGGCCCGGGCCCTCCCGTGTCCGCCGGGGATTCGGCGGTAATTTCGTCGGCTTTTACGACCGTGACGTTCTTCGCGGCCACGCCACCGAACTTCACGGCGCTCACGTTCTTGAACCCCGTGCCGATGATCTTCACAGGCGTGTTGCCCGCCAGCGGGCCTTCGGCGGGTTCGACTTCGGTGACCGTCGGACGTCCCTGCTGGACCGTCAGCATTGCTGCGTTGCTCGTGCTTTTTTCGCCGTTGGAGTTTTCGCACGCGATGCGGTATTCGTTGCCGCTCTCTTCAACTGAGCTTGGGGACAGCGTCAGGGTGTTTTCGGTGGCGCCGGAGATGGGCTTGAAGCTCGCGCCATGGTCGGATTCTTCCCACTGCACCGTCGGCTTCGGGGCGCCTATGCAACCTGCCGAGAAAGTGGCCTGTGCGGGTTCTTGCACGGATTGGGGTGTCGGCTGCGCCGCCACCTCGGGTGCCACATTTTCCGCCCACACGGTGACCTCTTGCTGGTAGTCGCCGGCTGAGGCCTGGAAGCTCGAACCCGCGGGCCCGTAGCTGGCGCCGGCACCGCCTCCGCCTCCGGCCCAGTAGCCACCGCCGCCACCACCACCGGCGTAGTAGCCGGCGCCGCCGCCGCCACCTTCGGAGCAGCCGTTGCCGCCCTGACCGGCGGCGTGGAACGTCGCTTCGTCGCCGGATGCCCCATCCGTGCCTGCCGAGCCGCCGGTCCCGTTGAGCGTGGGCCCGGGTGGGTGTTCTCCGACGGCGTAGCCACCGCCGCCGCCTCCGCCAGCGCTGCCGTCGGCATGGGGAGCTTCGTTGATTTTCACTTTGACCGGCACCAGATGGGGGGTTCCGTTGCTTTCGACTACTTCCCTCGTTTCTACTTCTTCCGTGTTGTTGCTGTTCGAGTACAGTCCGCCCCCGCCATCGCCAGCCGGCCCGGGCACGCCCGCCGCGCCGCCGGCGCCGCCCGTGCCACCGAGAGTGTCAGGGACATATTTGAAGTGTCCCGGTTCGGGGTCGGTAATTTCCAGGATCGATTCATCCTGCGTCTCGCCTTCCCGCAGCTTGTAGGTGTAAGGTTCGCGGACCGCCCCGCCGGCGCCACCCCCGCCTCCGGCGACTATGAGTCGCGATTCCAGCGACTCATCGGGAACGAGTTCTTCTACTTCTGGCGCGACGGTGCGGACCTCCGCGTCCCCGCCGCCTTCGCCGCCGCCGGAGTATTCCCATTTGGAGCCGCCGGTGTACACCCCGCCGGAGAAGCCGGGGCAGCCCGACGGCTTGTCGCCGGACCCGGCCGCGGCCCCCCGTTCGAACGCGATCCAGAGCCTCTCGCCTTCGTGGACGTTGAGTACGGAGGTCGCTTCGGTCCCGGCGCCCCCGGGCCCCTGGATCGACTCCCCGGGCGCACCGACCGCCAGGACGTGCAGCTGCGTTACGCCGGGGGGCACCACGTATGACTGCTCTGTACTGGAGTACGTGGTGCCGTACTTCGGGAGGAAGGTCTGTTCGATGCCGGTTTCGGGCGTGAATGTCGCCGCGTAGGCACTCGCGCCGAAGGCGAGCAGCCCGACGGCCACCAGCAACACCACAACAACCCCACGAAGCGTGCTCATAAGCAGTTCCACCAGGATTCCCTTCCTATGCCTTAGGAGCCGCCCAGAACCCTTCGCGCGTCTCCCCGATCGCTGCTGCCCAGCCGCACGAGGCAACCTACCAGATCTTCGACAATCACGACCAAACACGCCGGCGTCATGCGAAGCAACCGGGTCGGCGACGTGAGCTCGCCTGACCGCCCGTCAGACGCGATGCCCGACCCTGAATCGGCCGGGCCCCATCCGTCGGCTGACAACCGATGCGCTGCCAATCTATGCCGCCGGAATCTGCTCGCGTCCGACCGCCGTCGAGCCCCAGCTCGTCAGCTCCGCGCGGCTCTCCCGCCCATTACCAGGCCACGCCCTACGACGGGCTCGGTGTCGCGAGCGTCGAGATCCTCACCGCACTCGGCGCAGACGACACGCGCCGTCGTGCGGTGCCCGCAGGGCTTGTGCAGGAGCTCCACGGACGGGGCCGGCAGATCCGTCCATTCGTTGCCCCGTTGCATGAGCGCGGTGTAGACCGGGAATAGGGCTCTTCCCTTGTCCGTCAGGCGGTACTCGTTGAGTTCGCGGAAGGCAGCGAGCTTCCCCCTATCCGGCAAGTCCTTTCGCGCGGAGCTCGGCCAGAGCAGTCGGGCTCTTCTCAATCTCTCCAGCCCCCATCCCGCGCAGAACGGCCGGCGTCTTTTCGAACTGGATGTCGCGATAGTCGACGACCTGCACGTGGTTGCCCCACGGATCGATGAAGTCGACGCTGCCGGAGGCGGCCACGGTGACCTCCTCGCGCTGGAGCGCCGCCCGCACCTCCTCCATGTCGTCCACGACGAGCCCGAAGTGCCGGGCTCCGTCGGCGGCCTGCGAGCGCCCGGCGACGACTGCGATGAACTGGTCGCCCATGTCGATGAACGCCATCGAGTCCCCAACCCGGCCCCGAAGCTCGAAGTCGACTATGCGCCCGTACCACTCGAGCGCCTGATCGATCTCCCCGACCTCGATCGCCACGTGGTTGATGCCAAGCGCTCGAGCCACGATGCCAAGCGTATCGTCGTCGGTGTCCTGGAGTGGCTAGGGCGAGCCGAGACCTAGCTGCTGGAGCTGCACAGGAGCTTGCCTGATCCCGGGGGCGGCATTCCCAACCCACTGGTTGCACGTTCAGCGGGGTTGGGTTTCGGCGGCTGCTTCCCGATGAATTTCCTCAGCGTTCGTTCCTGCTGCTTGCGTTCCTTGGAGTTGACGCGCACGACGATGACGACGATGGCGACCCTGGCTTCGAGCGAGTAGCCTTCTTTTTCGGCGCTCACCTGCTCGGTGCACTTGATGTCCACCTTGTTCACTTTGTGCTCGCCGCTAAGTGCCCTGTACGGGTTTAGCTTGGAGTCGCAAATCGGTCCCCCGCTGAGGTCACTGGGGTTCTCGAGCAGCTGTTTGTTGCTGCATTCCGGAGCGAGGACCCTTCTCATCTGCGTTTCCGCCGCACTGAACTGGGTGGGGCATTCGCTCTTCCAGCCTTCGTACGGCTCGCCGAAGACGAAGTCCCCGCTACCGCCATTAGCTGGCGCCACATATTCGGGATTGGGCTTCTGTACTCGCTCGAAAGGCATGCCGAAGCCCTGGTCGTTCTCACCGCCAAAGCCTTGGGTACAGCCGAAGGGTTCGCTCACGCCTTCCGCGGGGTGATAGTCAACGGTGTTTTCCTCCCCCCGGCTGCCTGCCGCCACTCCCCCATAAAGTGACAGCAGGCCCCAGGGCTTGAGCAGGGCCAGGCCGTAGGCCGTGCCGGTCACCGCGTAGAGCCAGTGTCCGAGAATCGTCGGGCGGAATTGGTTCACCGTGTAGCTCTCCATCACGTTGTAGTTCGCAGCTACCGTCTCGTCGTCGTAGATTGAGAGCTTGAAGCAGCACCCCGGCGCAGCCGCTGACTGAGCCCGATGGGTCGCGCCGTTGGCGGGCGAGGCGCCGAGGGCGAGCAGCACGCACGCTCCGCACAGCCACAACGCCGAGAGTCGGCGTATCGAAGCTCTGTTGGCTTGGCGGCCTAGCGTCATCGAGCAGCCTGCGCGGGCGACTAGTCTCTGGCGCTGGGGCCTCGCCGACGCATGGCGCGTTCACCAACCGCTCGGTCAGAGCCCCGGCGGCGCGTTGCGGTTCATCGCCCCCATGGCGCAACCATAGTCGCTTCAACTGACGTGCACAGGACGAGCCTGCATGGGCCCCAGCAGCACCTGCTCAGGACTTCGCTTGTGCGGGCGCTTGGCCAACCGTCTGGGCGATACAGCGGCGTAGCCGCGATCGGCGGCGTGCGGACCGTACGACGCTTGCCGCACGTCCGACCACGATGGAGCCTCACTCCTCAGCTCCGGGCGGCTCTCCCGCCCATTACCAGGCCACGCCCCACAACGGGCTCGGTGTCGCGAGCGTCGAGATCCTCACCGCACTCGGCGCAGACGACGCGCGCCGTCGTGCGGTGGCCGCAGGGCTTGTGCAGGAGCTCCACGGGCGGGGCCGGCAGATCGGTCCATTCGTTGCCCCATTGCATGAGCGCCGTGTAGACCGGGAACAGGGCACGGCCCTTGTCCGTCAGGCGGTACTCGTTGAGTTCGCGGCTTGCGTGCTCAGCGTATGGGCGGCGTTCAAGGATGCCGTGCTCGACGAGCAGATTGAGCTTGTCGGTGAGGATGTTGCGTGCGAGCCCGATGCCTCGTTGGAAGTCCTCGAAGCGTCGGGCGCCGTTGAACGCCTGGCGCAGGATCACCCACACCCAGCGCTCGCCGACGACCCCCGACGAGCGGGCTATCGCGCAGTTCTCCTCGAGGAGTTCTGAATGCTTCATGTCGTCAGGATAGCGCCCGCAGGTTGCGTTTCGCCACCGGCGATATGGCTCAGGCGGCGGTCAGGCCGCCGTCGACTACCAGCGTCGTGCCAGTCACGTATCCGGCGGCGGGGCTTGCGAGGAACAGCAGCGACGCCGCGAGCTCCTCGACGTCGCCGGCCCGCCCGGCCGGCACCCTGGGCAGCTGAGACTCCAGATAGCCGTCGGGGAACTGCTCGGTCATCTCGGACGGGAAATAGCCCGGCGCGAGCGCGTTGACGCGGATGCCCTTGCGTCCTGTCCACTGAACTGCGAGGTCGCGGGTGAGACCGATCAGGCCGGCCTTGCTGGCGGCATATGCGGCTTGGGGAAGATGTCCACTGGTGAGTGCGGCGACGCTCGAGATGTTGACGATGGCACTCCCCGGCTTCATCACGCGTCCACAGGCTTGGGCCATCCAGTAGCAACCGTTGAGGTTGATGTCGATCACCTCGCGGAACTCCTCGGGCGTCTCTTTAGTACTGGGTATCGCGGTGCCCTTGCCGGCGTTGTTGACGAGGATGTCGACGTGCTCGAAGTGCTCGAGGGCGGCATCGATCACAGCCTGCGCCTCCTGCGGCCGCGAAACGTCTGCGGTCACGACGAGTGCCCGCCGGCCGCGCGCCTCGACGATCGCGCACGTCTCCTCCAGTCGCTCGGTTCGCCGGCCGGCGAGGACGAGGTCCGCTCCCGCCTCCGAGAGTGCGGTGGCGAAGGCGACGCCCAGCCCGGAGGATGCGCCGGTGACGACCGCCACCTTGTCGTCGAGTCGGAACCGGTCGAGCACTGTGGTTGGCATGCTTGTCCCTTCGTAGTGGTTGGCAATGACCGGGTGTGCGCTAAGCCGTCCGTTGCGCCTGGTGCGCGTTCACTTGCCGTGGTAGACGGCGTGCCCCGCGCCGGACTCAAGGAACGACCTGATTCCCTCTTGGGCGTCGACCGTGTCAAAGAGACCGACGGCCGCGTCGAGCAGGCGCTCGTCGGCGCCCGGGATCCCTGCCCGGGTGTACGCGGCGGCGATGTCCTTGATGGCCGCGTACGCGAGCGTGGGTCCGTCGGCGAGCTTGTGCGCGAAGCGCCCCGCCTTCTCCTCCAGTTCCGCCGCGGGCAGGACGCGGTCTATGACGCCCCAAGCGGCGAACTCCTCCGCTTTGTACAGGCTCCCGCTGAGCGCGATTGAGCGTGCCCGGCCGAGTCCGGCGCGGGCCGCGACCCGCTCGACCCCACCGGCGAGCGGCACGATCCCGAGACTCGACTCGGGCAACCCGACGACCGTTCCCTCCGCGGCCCAGATCAGGTCGCAGAACAGCGCGAGCTCCAAGCCGCCGGCCATGCAGATGCCGTGTGCAACAGCGAGCGTCGGTAGCGGGAGCGCCTCGATCCGCCTGCCCAGGTCAAGGAACGAGGCGACCAGCGGACGCATCTCCTCCGCGCCCCGGCCGACGAACAGGTCGACTTCGGCGCCCGCACTGAAGACGTCACCATCGCCTTTTAGCATCAGCGCCCGCAGGCCCTGCGCCCGCTCGACCTGCTCGATCGCAGCGATGAGGTCGCCGATGAGCTCTTCGCCGATCTGGTTCATCGGCGGGTTGCGCAGGGTGATGGCTCCGAGGTTTCCGTCTTGCGTGAAGGTGACCTTCGGGTCGGTGGCGCTCATCGTCCCGTGAACCTCGCCTCGCGGCGCTCGACGAACGACGCGAGCCCCTCGCGCCCGTCCTCGCTTTCGAACAGCCTCACCATGTCCGGCTCGAGGCGAGCGAAGGCTGCCTGCTCGCCCTCCAATCGAGCGCGATGCGCCGATTCGAGCGTCGTCTTGACACCCAGCGGCCCTGAGCGGGTCGCGATCGCGTGGGCGAGCTCGATCGCCCTGTCGAGCTCGGTCCCGGTCTCCACGACCTCCTGGACGAGCCCGATCCGGTGGGCCTCGGCGGCGTCGTAAACCTCGCCGGTGAGCAGCCAGCGCATCGCGTCTCCCCAGCCGGCGTCGCGCGGGAGGCGGATCGTCGCGCCGCCAAACGCGTAGATACCCCGGTTGATCTCCATCTGCGAGAAACGGGCGTTCTCGGCGGCTATGCGGATATCGGCGGCGAGCAGGAGCTCGATCGCAAGCGTCATCACCCATCCCTGGACGGCCGCGACGATCGGAGTTGTCCAGATGCCGTCCTTGCGCCACGGGTCGCGGCGCCCGTCGCCCGTCATTTTCAGCTTGCCTTCGCGGATCACCGGCCCCACCTCGGCGAGATCAAGGCCACCGGTGAAGTGGTCCCCATGGGCGAACAGGACGCCGCAGCGCAGCTCCTCGTCCTCCTCGAGCTCGTGGTAGGCGACCGCGAGCTGGTCGATAAGCGCAAGGTTGAACGCGTTGCGCTTCTCGGGCCGATTCAGTCCCATCAGCAGGACGTGCCCTCGCCGCTCGACGGTCACCGCTGTTTCCTGCGTGGTCTCTGGGTTTGCTGCTGCGCTCACGTGGTGCCCTCCTCGTCGTCCTTACAGAGGTCGCGATCATAACGCCTCTAGTTGCGTTTTGCTATTGGGACGGGGCCGCAATGATGTCGTGCCGATCCTCGGGGAAGGCATCGCCAAACGAAGGCACGCCGCTGCGCGAGGCGCCACGCGAAGCCTCGTCCTCGTCGATCAACCAGCCGTAGCGGCGGCCCGCGCCTGCGCGACGATGTCAGCCGCGGTGTTCGCGTGCCCGCCGATGCCCCACCCGCCTTCCGGTGACTCTGTGATCAGCACCCAGGTGCGCTCTGTGAGCGTCGGGTCGCCAGCCGCGGCCGCCACGATGTCGGTCAGCTCTTTGACGACGCCGAGCTGCTTGTCACGGTCGAGGGCGCTGATGGGTGTGAGTACCTGCACCCGCACGTAGTTGCTGTCGCCGGCGGCATTGGACAGCGAGTCGGAAGGCAGCTCGTGGATGAACGCCGCGGTGTTCTTCGAGAACAGCGGGAGCGGCGGGACCTTCTCCCAGCGCATCACGGCATTCGCGAGATCCTGGGCCAGCGAGTGCTTGTCGCTGAACGTCCCGGGGAGTGAGTAAACGTCGATCATCGGCATTGCTGTTCTCCAATCGATGGTTGTGGAGCAAACGCTCCGGATCGTATCAGAGCACACGCTCCACTATCATCATCGTGTGCCTCGTCCCGACCGCCATCGCGCCGACCTGGTTGCCGCCACCGGGCAGCTGCTCCGCCGGCGGGGGTACGCGGGCACGAGCGTGAGCGACTTCCTCGATGCGGCGGGCGCCGCGAACGGCTCGCTGTACCACCACTTCCCCGGCGGCAAGGAGGAGCTCGCGAGCGCTGCGATCGAGGCGGCGGCCGAGCAGGTCGAGACGGCGCTGCTGAGCGCCTTCGACGGAACCGACGACGTCGTCGTGGCTGCGCAGCGCTCGATCGACGGCATGATCGCCGCGTTCGAGGCCGACCCACGCGACGGTTGCCCGGTCGCACCCACCGCCGTCGACGCGGCTGGCATCAGCGAGCCGCTGCGTCTGGCTGCGGCTGCGGCGTTCGCGAGGTGGTCGGGCGTTTTCGAGCACGCACTCGCTCGCACCCGTGACGCCGATACGGCCGCCGCCCAGGCACGGGTGCTGCTCAGCGCGATCGAGGGCGCGCTGCTCCTTGACCGCACCTCGCACGGCACCGAGCATCTGAAAGCGCTGCGGGATGCCGTGCCCACGCTGCTCGCCTACATGTAGGTACCGACCCCAACCCGGCTCGGCTGGCCCGCACGTCACAGACAAAAGGCCAACTCGGGCCTTTTGCTCATCGGGGAGACAGGACTTGAACCTGCGACCGCCCGGCCCCCAGCCAACAGGATAGGTGTACCGCTCGGCTGATAAGGCCCGAGTTTATTGGGTTTTGTGCTTCCGGGTGTGCGCGGGATTTGCTCAGTTTGTTCCCCGTTTTGTTCCCCGTGCGTCATGACCCCGGCTCCACTGCGCGTTGCAGATACTCGCGGTCCTTCGGTCGATCAGCCTGGCGCTTGGACTCGTGGACATCATCGAGGGCGGCGACCGACACGACGACAGTCGTTTCAGCGACCGCTTGTTGCCTCGCGCGTGGCTCCAGATCGGTGTAGCCGTGCGGGAAGCCGGCGGGCGTGAAGCAGAGATCGAGCTGGCCGTGTCGGGTGGCGAGGTTCCAGAGGCTGGCGGAGCGAAGGCTGCGCTCGGTGAAATAGTCGGAAGGAAGCGGGACCCAGCTACCGGCATCGGCCGGATCGGTGATGAGCCGGCAATCCAGTTCGTTCAGAGCACCGGCGAGCGTGGCCAAGTTCTCCGGCGTGGTGTCCGGAGTGACGTCCATGTCCCGAGTGTCATAGCGAAGGCCGTGGGACTGGATCGCCGCGCCACCGATCAAGACGAACGCCACGCCATGACGAGCGAGCACGCCGAGCAGAGCCTGCCGGTCGGGATCTATGCCACCGGGATCTGCTCGCTCAGCCACGCTTGGATTCTCTCCTCGCCGGTGCGGCCGTCAACCCGTCCGGCCTCAGCCTGGGCTTGTCGGACGTCGAGCACGGCCCGGTAGGCCAAGGCATCGCGCCGGGCGTTTCGATCGGGGGACGCGTCGGCGATCCGCAGGAGGTCCAGAAGGCCGGCCACCTGCACCTGCCGCCCATCAACTTCGACGGATTCTGAACTACGTGCAAGGTCGGCATAGCCCATCGTGCCATTGGGAGCATCAGTGATGCGGAGGTGTCCACCCGAAGGAAGCTCGTAGGTTCCAGCAGCTGCGGCGTTGGCGCCTACGCTCTCCAGTACGGATCCCACAACATCCTCGCGGGCGCATAGATCAACCGCGTTCGCGCTCAGCACGAGTGGCCAACCATGAAGCGCCCCTGCGACCTCTCCGATCACGATCACCGGTGCGCGCGCGTCAGCAAGAGCCGTAAGCACGGCCACGATCTCGCCGAACACCCAGGGCGGACTGAGCTGACGCACACGCTCGACCGGCCTGCGCCCGAGCTGGGTGGCGATCTGTGGCCACCACGAGCGGTCCTCCGGGAGGAGGTGAGCATCGAGCTGCAGTCCGCATGCCCCGGCCACGTCTTGCACGTCCTGGAAAGCGGGTTGGCGATCACCGCGCTCCCAACGCGCGATCGTCGCCTGCCGGCACCCCAACCGTGAGGCCAGCTCCCGCTGCGTCAGCTCCGCCCGGCGACGAGCCATTAGGATCACGTTCCCGCCAGTCATACCACTATGGTATCAACGTCAGCACAGGCAGCTCGGCGTCTACATAGTCGTAGACGAGCGCTTCGTGCTTCCCCCGATGCGGGCGGTACAGGCGCCCGGCGTATTGCACGACGGTGCCCTTTCCCTTAGCCAGGTGGGCTGCGCACGTCTCGGCCAGTGGCCCCCATACGGTGACGTCGACGAAGTCGGCCGTGGGGGTGTCGTCCTGGTCGGTCTTGATCGGCTTGCGAACGGCGATGCCGAGGGTCAAAACGGACCTGTCGCCTGCGCTTGTTGAGACGGTGCGCAGCTCGGGGTCGCGTGTGAGCTTTCCGATCAGCGTTGCCGAGTTGGTGGGTGATGGAAATGGCATTTGGTGTTCTCCTGTTCGGTGGTGGTGTGCGTTGACGAATCCCGATCCGGCCGACGACCGCCGCGCGGAACCGAGCCCGCAGGGCGAGGGGAACCCCCCTTGCGGGGTTGCAGCGGATAGGCGGCGCCGGCCAAACTCGGGTGAGGAGACACAGCGCAAACCGCCACCGTGACGGGAGAGAGCCGATGCGATGACGTCGTCCAACGACCGTTCGGACAGCTCGGGCTCGATGTGGAAGCGATCAGCGCCATGTCATAAGTGCCGCCGCTCCGGCAGAGCGGCCCGCAGCGACGACATCCCATAAGCCGTGCTGGAGCGCGTTGGCGCAAGTGACCTTGTGCACCGTTCCTGAATGTCTCGCGAGGCTGGGGCGACCCGCCTCCGCGCCGACAGCGACGTGTAGCCGGCCGTCGCTGCGACGCCTGACGGTCTGACCGAACGTGGGGGACTCCGGGTGTGTTTCAAGTCGTGCACGTCCCGCGCCGATGGGTGGTGATGAAGCGCCGCTCACCCCTGCTCATCGGCCTCGCCGCGACAATCGCGCTCGGCGCGTCGCCCGCACTCGCGAGCGCGGGCACCGTGATCACGCGCTACGCGGGGATCGGCGCCGAAGGAGCCCCGACGGAAGGACCGGCGACGAGCTCCCGCCTGTACTTCCCGGAAGGCGTCGCCGTCGATTCCCGTGGCAACGTGTACATCGCCGACACGGGCAACAGCGTCGTCGAGAAGGTCACGCCCAACGGCACCCTTTCGATATTCGCCGGCGACGGCAGCGAAGTACCGCCGACGCCCGGCCCGGCAACCCACTCGGGCCTCTCCCAGCCCGCCGATGTCGCCGTCGATTCGAGCGGCAACGTCTATATCGCCGACTCAGGCAACGACGTCGTCGAGAAGGTCACCCCCGCGGGGATCCTCTCGGTGATCGCCGGCAACGGCGAAGAAGCGGCCGCGAAAGAAGGCCCCGCCCTCGCGTCACCGCTGCATTCCCCGACCGGTCTGGCGATCGACTCGAGCGGAGACGTGTACATCGGGGACACGAAAAACAACCGTGTGGAGAAGGTGACACCGGCCGGCACGCTGTCCTTCGTTGCCGGCAACGGGAGCTTTGGGGGCCCGACGCAGGGCGCCGCTACGGCGTCGCGCCTGGGCTTCCCGCAGGGCCTTGCAATCGACTCTCAAGGCAACCTCTACATCGCCGACATAGACAATGCGCGCGTCGAGAAGGTGACACCGGGAGGCACGCTCTCGTTCTTCGCCGGGACCGGCGCCCAGGGAGCCCCCATTCAGGGTTCGGCCACGAGCTCTCCGCTCAACCATCCTTCGCGGCTCGCGGTCGATGGGAGCGGCGACGTCTTCATCGCGGATACCGTCAACTATCGCGTCGAGGAGGTGACTCCCGCGGGAACGCTCTCCTTCGTCGCAGGCACCGGCGCCTCAGCGCCACCGACCTACGGGTCCTCCCCGCTCCTCTCGCCGGTCTACTACCCGCTCGGGATCGCAGTGGGCGCCACAGGCGTGCTCTACATCGCCGACGGCTCCAACAATACGATCGACCGGGTAGGCCCGGAAACCGCGTCGGCGCCGACCGTGACGAGCGCCACCCCCGGCAACGGGACGGGGACGATCGACTTCCTGCCTCCCGTCAGCTACGGGACGAGCGCGATCACCGGCTATGAAGCGAGCACCGATGGCGGCGCCACGTGGCACGCGATCTCGACGGTGGCCGGGTCCGGAGAAACTCTCCAGAGCGGCCTCACCGGGCTCACAGACGGCGTCACCTACCAGGTGCTCGTACGGGCCGTGAACGGCTCAGGCGCCGGCGCCGCGAGCAACGCCGCACCCGTCACGCCCCAGGCGCCCTCCTCCACCTCGGCCTCCCCCGCCGGGAGCCCTTCCACGCCCGCCACGAAGGCCTCCGCCGGGTGCCTCAGCCGGCGCGCTGTCACCGTGCACTGGCGGATCCCTTCCGGCGTGAGGCCGGGCAGGATCATCGTCGCCGTCAACGGCAGGACTTACAAGACGCTGCCGGCGAGAGCGCGCGAGGTCACAGTCAGCTTCGCCGGCATGTCCGGCCCGGCTCCGGTCACCGTGCGTGTTCGCACGCACACCGGCAAGAGGCTGACGCTCCATACGGTTCGCGCGCTTCACATCTGCACGCCCCCCAGATCGCCGCTGACGCTGCCAGGTCTGTTCCTGCAGCGGTGATCTGAGACCGCCCCGGCGGGCGCGAGCTGAATCGCTACGCCGCCAGGGAAGCATTGACCTCTGGGTCCTCCGGTTCCTCTCGGAGGCTCTCTTCGATGCGCCGGGCGATCTCGTCGATCGTCTCCGCGTAGCCGCGGATCGCGTCCAGCTCGCCGCTCTCACCCCAGCCGGCCACATATGGCACGCTCGAGCCGGAGATGTCCAGCCCGACCGCACCACACACGATGAACGTCACCGAAGTCCCCCTCCTGATGCCTCCCGCCTATCCAAGAAATCAGCGGCTTAGCAGGGCTTTTCTTGTATCGGGGAGACAGGATTTGAACCTGCGACCGCCCGGCCCCCAGCCTGCGAGATCCAGTAGCTCGGAGTGTTCAACCCGCTTGTCTACTGGGGTTTGGTGTGTCTGAGTGCGCCTGCGTTGCTCTCACATTGGACCCCAAATTGGACCCCAGCCTATAAGTCTTGTCTTCTACAAGCTTCTGTTTATACTCTCTGGGTGTGGGAAGTCGAGTACACCGACACCTTTGGTTCGTGGTGGCACGACCTCAGCGAGGACGAGCAGGAGCGCGTCGCTGCTGCGGTGGGCCTGCTCGAGCAAGGCGGCCCAGCGCTGGGAAGACCGTTGGTGGACTCCATCAAAGGCTCGCGGCATCCCAACATGAAGGAGCTTCGCCCCCGCGGCGGCCACATGCGCGTGCTGTTCGCGTTCGACCCGCGCCGCATGGCCATCCTCCTGATCGGCGGAGACAAGAGCCACAAATGGAGCAGCTGGTACGCACAGGCGATTCCCGCGGCCGATGAGCTGTACGACGAGCACCTCCAAGCGCTTCGTGACGAAGGAGCAATCCCATGAGCAAGACCAAGCACGCTAGACAGCCAAAACGGTTTGCCGAGCTGCGCAAGCCGATCGAGAGCGACCCCGTGCGAAGCGCGCGGGTCGAGGAACACAAGGCAGCGATGCTCGGCGAACTGCGCCGCAAGCTCGACCTCACGCAGGCAGTCGTGGCCGACCGGCTGGACGTCACCCAGGAGAACGTGTCGCAGATCGAGCGCGGCGAGGCCGACGTACGCCTCTCTACTCTGAGCCGCTACATCGAGGCGCTTGGCGGGCGGCTCGAGGTTCGGGCGACATTCCCGGACGAGACCGTAGCCCTCACGCTCGGGCAGGCAGCCACCGTTCGGCGTCAGAGAGATCGAGGCAGCAAGGGGAAAGCGGACGCCAAACGTAAGGCCGCAGCCTCGCGTAGTGCAGCGGCCAAAGACCCCGTCTAGACAGTCGAGCGTCGTTTCGATCGGGGAGACAGGATTTGAACCTGCGACCGCCCGGCCCCCAGCCGGGTGCGCTACCAGACTGCGCCACTCCCCGTGACCACAAGCGGGCGACGGGAATCGAACCCGCCCTAGAAGCTTGGAAGGCTTCTGTGCAACCACAACACTTCGCCCGCCTGCACGCCCATCTTACCGGCGCCGCTGGAGCGGCAACCCCGGCGGCTCGCCCGCCGCGCGTTCCGGGCGTGCAGCGGCTGCGTCCGTCTACCCGGCCCCTTAGGGTCTGTTCGTGTCCCACAGGCCTCTGGCCCCCCTGTCCGGGCTCACGCTCGGCGATTATCTGCTGTGGAACTGGTCGTTGAGTGGCAATCACACGGTCCTGGCGCTGGTGGCGGGCTTGTCGTTGCCTCCACTCGCGCTGGCATGCCTGTGGCTGCTCGCCGTCAACGTCGGGCGCCTGGTGGCCCGTTCGACCCGCCGCGCACGCGCGGCGGCCCACGCGCACGGCAGGCGAAGGGCGGGGTACCGGGCCGGCACCGCAGCCCGGGCGGGCGATCCCGTCGATCACTCGCCGGCGCCCGCCACGAGCTCCTCGGCCCCCTCCCCCGGCAAGCTCGCCGCCTGAGCGGCGTTCCCCTCCCCACACGTGCGCGACGGCATCGGACGTCTGCTACCCCGCTCCAAACGCGTTCGCCTTGGCCTGGCGGCGGCGGTCGTGGTGGTCCTGGCAGCGGTCATTGTGGGCGGATACGCCTACGAGCGCAACCGCACCGGCAACATCTACCACCCCCATGCACGGTTCGTGGCCGAGCCCACGCCAACGCTTCCGAGCAGCGGCCCGGAACGCTTTGCCTGGCCCTTCTACGGCTACAGCAAGGACCACACACGCTTCTTCCCGGCTGCGGCGAGCCTGCACCCGCCGTTCAAGAGGTTGTGGGTTCGCAACGACCACACGCTGCTCGAGTTCCCGCCCGTCATATACGGTGACCACATCTTCCAGCTGGGCGACGACGGCACGCTGATCGCTGTCAACAAGCACACCGGACATACCTTCTGGAAGCGGCGTGTGGGTGTTCTGTCGGCCTCCTCCCCCGCCGCGGTGGGCAGCACCGTGTATGCCACCGTTCTCGCTCGCGGAGGCGGCAGGGATCCAGGGCGGGTGCTCGCGCTGAGCTTCAAGAGCGGCGCGATCCTATGGTCGCGCGATCTGTCCAGCCCCAGCGAGTCCTCTCCGCTCGTCGACCACGGCATGGTCTTCTTCGGCTCTCAGAGCGGGCTCGTGTACGCGCTGAACGCTCACACCGGGAGCGTCATGTGGACATACCACGCCCCCGGTGCGGTCAAGGCCAGCCCCACGCTGGCCGGTGGCGTGCTTTATTTCGGCGACTACTCCGGGCACGTCCAGGCAATCTCCGAGCAGACAGGGCGCCGGCTGTGGATCAGCGGCTCGGGCGGGGCGCTGCTCGGCAATGGCACGTTCTATTCCACGGCGGCCGTCGTCTACGGGCGCGTCTTCCTGGGCAACACGGACGGGCGCATCTACGCCTACGACGACTCCACGGGCGGCCTCGACTGGGCGGTTCAGACCGGCGCCTACGTGTACGCCTCGCCGGCGGTCACCAATGCCCCGGGGCTCGGCCCGACCCTGTATCTGGGGTCCTACAACGGCAGGTTCTATGCGCTGAACGCGCGCTCGGGCCGGATCGCCTGGACGTTCAACGCGCACGGGCGCATCTCCGGCTCGGCGACGATCGTGGGGCGCACCGTGTACTTCGCCGACCTCGGCGAGCGGCGCACCTATGGCCTCGGCATATCCACCGGTCGGCTGGCGTTCGAGATGGGCACGGGCTCGTTCGATCCGGTGGTCAGCGACGGCGAACACATCTATCTGACCGGCTACACCGGGCTTTACGGGCTGGCACCGCGGTAGCGCAAGCCGCCTTCAGACGGCATCTACCGAGGTTTGCCGAGCACCCGCGCGAGCAGGTTGCGCGTCATCGCCACGACCCGCGGGTCCGGCGCCGACGGCGCGTCCGGTGAGGCCTGCGGAACGGGCGAGAGGGCATACTCCCAGCCGAGCGTTCCGGTGGCGAACACGAGCGCTCCCGAGCGCGCCTCATACAGAGTGGTCTCCTCCAGCGTGCCGCGCACCGGCGATGGCTCGTCCTCGCCCAGGCACGGTACGCCCTCGCCGGTCCCCACCAGCAGCGTCCCCGCTGGGCTGGCAGGCGTGCGCTGATCGAGCTCGTAGCCGACGATGCCCGGGATCCGCGTCCGAGCGCTCACCCCGGTGTGGGCGAACAGCCACGATGGGGCCAGCCGCGGGGATGGAGCCCACGCGTAGTAGCGATACGTCGGAGGCCCGGACCGCCGTACCCTGGGTGTGATGCAGCCGTTGTAGGCGCTTCCGACGAGCGGCGCGCCGCCGAGCGGAAACAGCCCCGTGGGCTGAGCGCGATCAGGATCCCTGGCCGCCGACTCCTTGTAGGCGACGATCACGTGGTCGGGCTCGCCGGCCTGGCTCGAGGCGGCGGTCGCCCGCGCGAACCGCACCCGCCAGGCCATCGTGTCGGAGCTGATGAACAGGAGGCTCCTGCCTTCATCGCGCGCTCGCGCGAAGGCCCGCTCGTCGCGGGCGGACCAGTACTCGGAGTGCCCGATGTCCATCAACGCGCGCGCACGCTCCACCTGGCCCGGATCCTCGTCGATTGACTCGATCGTGGTGTAGGACACCGGATAGGAGTAGCGCTCGAGAAAGCGCACCATCGCGACCTCGCGGTCGAAGAACTGCCCGGCGCCGGTCTGGGTCGCGTAGGGGCGGTCGTAGGAGACCTCCACGCCCTGGCTCGTGCCGGTGATGCCGACGCGCCTGCTTCCACCCGGATACAGGCTGTCACCTCCCCAGCCGTTGTAGGCCTCATATGAGGCGGTCGGGATCTCCACGAGCAGGCCTGTCCGCTGCAGCGAGCGAACGACGAACAGGCAGTCGCTCTGGGCTCCGTCGGATGCGTGGAGCTTGACGATGTATACGCCGCTCGGGAGAGCCGGGGGAATCGCGAAGGAGAGCGTGGCACGCCAGTCGCACTCGGTCAGGCCGGTCAGATAGTGGTGGGTGCACGCCCGCTGGGCGATCGCGGGCAGGTGAGCGCTCTGAAGCACCAGCCGCCCGCCCCTGCCCCCGTACCACCCCATTCGATAGACCTGCACGGTGACCGTGCGCGCACGCGGCGCGTTGACGTAGACGGTCTGCGTCTGCCCCGCCGCGATCGCCTGCTCGGCGACGTAGCCCTCGACCGGGCCACGGGCTTCCCCGCCGAGCAGGCTCGCGGGCCCCGGCAATCGCCACGCGCTGGTACCGCGGACGCGGTTCTCGACCGCGATCGACGGCGGCACGCCCCGAGTGCGAACCAACCAGCGATAGGCGGGGGGCTGCTCGCGCGCGCCGGCTGTGCCTGCTCCCGCAGACACGGCAACCGAGTCGCCGAGCGGCACCGAGCCGCGGTCCGCTCCCGCGCTCCCCTTTCCGCAGCCGCCGGCGATCGCGACGCACAGAACCGCGGCGAGCGGCAACGCACGGTTGTTTGCCAGAGACCCCATCGACGGCGGCAGACAGCCCGCGCCTCAGGCGGATGGGCTCCGCCCGCAGGAGGAGCCGCCCAGGCCCAGCGCCCGGGCCAGCGAGAAGCGCGCGACGACGACCACCACACCGGGCGCGCGAGCCGTCACCGAGGTCCAGCCCGAGGGGGCCTCGCCCACGCAGCCGTCCCCCCGCGCGAGCGTCCAATAGCGCGTGAAGTGCACCCGCACCAGAAAGCGCCCGGCAGATGTGGCCCGCAAGGCGAACGAGTCGTCGCCCAGGGACGTCAGCCGGCCGGGCCCAGATGCGATCGGCGTGGGCGCGAGCACTCGGTAGATGGTCCAGTGCCTGCTCGCGAACACCCTCTGCAGGAAGGGCAGGCCGCGGCGGATCAGGCGGCCCTCCTGGGCGCTCGATGGATCAAGCGGAGTGTCCGGGAGCGCGACATATGCGACGGCCTGCAGGTGCAGCCACCGCTCATATGCCGAGGCCGTCAGCCCCGGGGCGAGCAGCAGGCCGTCGAAACGCGTGTCCAGCTGCTTCTCCCATCCGCGCGCCAGCGACACCTTCGGTGCAAGCAGCGCCGCCTCCCAGTGCGAGCGCGTGAACGGCACCTCGATCCGCACCGGCGCGGCGGGTGGCGCCTGCACGCCGGCCAGAAAGCGCTCGACCGGCTCGTAGTAGGCGGCCTGGGTGGATTCGTTGCCTGCGACGGCCAGCGTCTCGCGCACCGGGCCCCACACCACCCACAGCGCGGCAAGGAACAGGGCGAGCGCACCCGCGAGGCCCGGCCACCGCACGGCGAGGGCATGATCCCGCGCCAGAGCACACAGCAGGAGCGGGCCGGCCAGAAGCACGCCGTAGCGCTCGATGTTGCTGCCCATCGGCGTGTGGATGGCCAGGCAAAGAAGGCACGCCAGGAGATACACGAGTGCGCCCAGCCTCAGCAACCGCTGGCGGGCGGGCAGCGCCCACAGGAACGCCAGCACGACCACCACGGTGGCGCCGAACGAAAGCACCGGGTAGGGCTCGAACCCACCTTCGGGGAACAGCGCTGCGAGCACCGCCACGACAACGCAGGGTGGCAGGGCGAGCACAAGCGCCGTGCGCGCTGAGCGCCGATGCAGCCCCCACGTGAGACCTGCGAGCGCGAGCAGCAGCCCGGCCACAGGACTGGCCGCCGCGCACAGCGATGCGAGCAGCCCCGCCCACAAGCTCCGCCCGCGCACCCTCGCGAGAACACTCGCGAGCGCGAGCGACACGCCCATCGCGAAGACGAGGCGGCCGATCCACACGTCGCCCGCCGCCGCCACCGCGAACATCGCCGCGCCCCAGCGAGCGGAGGGGCCGTAGGCGCGCAGCGCGAGCCGCTCGAACAGCGCCGAGGAGGCGAGCACCGACAGAACCGCAACCAACCGCAGACCCAGCAGTGAGGCCAGCGGGGGAAACAGCAGGCTGTAGCCGGGCAGGTAGTGCCCGGCGTACCAGTGCTCGTCCCACACCGCGAACCCGAGATGGTCGAACAGGCCGACCCGGTACACCTGAGCCGCGAGATCGGGCGTGCGCGGATCAGCGATCAGCCACAGCGCCAGAAGCACCGCGGCCACGGGCACAGCCAGCAGTCGCCCGGCGTGGACGCGTCGGCTGCGAAGACCGACACCGCTCGGCCGGGCCGCCGCCGGCGGCCCGGCGACATCAACGAGGCCAGCGGCGGATGTCAACAGCGCTGGGCCGGGGTCAGGCCCCGGACCCGCTGTGGCTCTCATGCGCACGCCAGGATAATGACGACCATGACAGCGCCGGCCGCCACACCCATGCGACAGCGGGCCCTTCGCGCGGGACTTGCCCTGGCGATCCTGTGCGCGGCCGTGGCCGCGGGTGGCTGCGCGACCGGACACCCCCGGGCGATCGGGGCGGCCGCGCTTGCCGAAGCCGAGACGTTCCCCTACTACCGCGTCTACTGGGTGGGGCCGAGCTTCGCCGGCCAGCCGCTCGCCGCCGCCGACGGTCAGAAGGGCTATGTCCACTCGGTCGGTGACAGCGTGTACTACGGCGACTGCGTGCACGGCAAAGGCATCTTCGGAGGCGGCAGCTGCCTGCTCCCGCTGCAGGTCACGACGGTCATATACAGCCTGCACTCGAACTCGGCGTTGGGGCCCCAGCACAACATCCTCGTGCGCGGGGTGCCCGCGACGGTGTACGACGAAGGTCGCTCGATCGAGGTCTACAGCGGGCGGGTTGCGATCGACATCTTCTCGGACACCTTCTCGCACGCGATCACCGCCGCCAATGAGCTGCTTCCGCTGAACGCGCCGGGCTCAGCCACGGGCAACCTGCCACCGCCCGTGTACTGCCCCGGCCTGTCCGGCGCGATCAGCCCGCAGCTGCAGGTGGTGATGAACCGCCTGCCGCGGCAGGCCTGCCAGCAGGCAGCGAGGTCGGTAGCGTTCGCCAAGAGCGTGTCGTGAGGCGACCGCGCCGGCGATGCCGGCAGCGGCTGGCCGCGGCGCTCTGGCCCGCGACTATCCGGGTACCGCAGGCGCCACGGGCTTGCCGATCTCGTGGCGCAGGCTGAGGAAGGCCAGCGAGCCGATCACCGCGGGGACCCACAGGGAGATCGCCCGGTAGATGACCACCGCGGCGATGACCGCTGAGGCCGGGCGCACGTCGAACAGCAGGAGCATTCCCACGAGCCCGCCTTCCACCGCGACGAATCCACCGGGTACGGGAATCGAGTTGGCCAGCATCCCGACCAGATAGGCCATCGCCACGACCCACACCGATGGGGCATGTCCGAATGCGGCCAGGCATGCATACAGGGCCAGGTTGTCGAACAGCCAGTAGGCGACCGCGCCGAGCAGACGCCAGTCGCCGGAGCGCATGAGCCGCAGCGCGTCCGCCACACCACCGCTGAGCGCCGTCACGGCAACCCCGGCACGGCCTCGCTCCAGCCGCTGGCGCGAGGCCGTCCGCCGCGCCCACGCCGCAAGCGCGAGCGTTCCCGCGATCGTCGCGAGCGCGGCGGCTGCGGGCAGAAGCGTGAGCAGGGGATTGCGCGAGCCTCCGAGCAAACCCAGCCACATCGGTATGCCGATCAGGACCACGGCTCCCACGTTGACTGCGCTGGTGAGCACGAAGATCAGAACCGAGCGCTTGGCGATGCGCTCGGCCGATATTCCCTTGCTGCGAAGAACCCACGCTCCGAGCGCGATGCCGGCGAGCCCGCTCACGGAAACGACGGAGTTCACCGCGAGCTCCGACAGCGACAGGCGCGAGATCAGCCTCCGTGAGAGCATCCCGAACACCAGCCCGAACAGCACGACGTAGCCGGCGCACGAAAGCACCTCCAGCAGGATCCCCGCGCCGACCCACCCGGGGTTGGCGTCGGTGATGCGGTCGGCCGCCGAGCGCAGACCCGGCACGCCCAGCAGCAGCGCAGCCACCAGGGCGAAGAAGATCGCCAGGCTGATGATGCTGTTGCGCAGCGTGCGCGACTGCACCGCCATGGCGCCGGCGTCGCCGGCGGACTCGTCGCGCTCGATGTCCTTCTCAGCGATGGTGTCCTCCCGGCGTGTATGTGACGGCGATTGTTCGCATTCCGTTTCGCCCTCCCGTAGCATCATGCCGCGAACCTGACGCTGGCCGCAGGACTCCACGCTAGCCTGAAGGCTGCATCCTCCGCGCATGTTCGTCGCCAGCGACCGTACAGGCCGCGCCGGGGGATGTTTCCGACAATGGCTGAGCTTGCACGCATACTGGTCGTGGACGACGAGCCGGCCGTCCAGAACGCGCTGTCCCGGGCGCTCGCGCTGGAGCGCTACCAGGTCTCCCAGGCGGCGGATGGGCGCGAGGCGCTCGAGCGGCTTGGAGCGGCGCCGTTCGAGGTTGTGATCCTCGACATCTCGATGCCCCACGTGGACGGCCTGGAGGTCTGCCGGCGCCTGCGCAAGGGGGGCGACCGGACGCCGGTCCTGATGCTCACGGCTCGCGAAGAGGTCGACGACCGCGTGGCGGGTCTCGACGCGGGGGCCGACGACTACCTGGTGAAGCCCTTCGCGCTGCGCGAGCTGCTCGCGCGCGTGCGCGCTCTTTTGCGCCGCTCGGGCGAGGATGACGAACAGGAGTCGACGCTCGTGTTCGAGGACCTGCGGCTGGATCGGCTCGCGCATGAGGCCTGGCGCGGTGAGCGGCTGCTGCAGCTCACGCGCACCGAGTTCCTGCTGCTTGAGATGTTCATGCGCCACCCCCGGCAGGTGCTGACTCGCTCGGCGATCTTCGAGGACGTGTGGGGGTACGACTTCGGCACGACATCCAACTCGCTGGGTGTCTACATGGGCTACCTGCGGCGCAAGACCGAGGTGGGTGATGAGCCGCGCCTGCTGCACACGGTGCGCGGCGTGGGCTACGTGCTGCGCGGGCGATGAAGGGCATCGGATGAGCTTCCGCCGCCGCATCAGCCTGGCCACATCCGCCGCGGTCGCGATCGCCGTTGTGCTCGCCTCGCTGCTGACCTACCTGCTGACCTCGCATCAGCTGCGCGGCCAGGTGGACACCCAGCTGCGCAACCGCGCCGACAGCCTGCGCTTCGTGGCGGCCAATCCCTCGCGCGGGTCTCGCAGCACGCTGCTTGATCTGATCAAACGCCAGGACTCCGATCAGGCGGCTCGAGGGGGCGCGAGCACTCAGAGCGGGCCGCTCAGCAACGTGCCGCCGAAACCCAACCAGGTGCGCGGCTACCAGCAGCTCATCGACCCGCAGGGGCGCGTGCTGTTCCGATCGGCGAATGTGACGCTGCCGGTCGACGCCCGCACGCGCTCGCTGGCTGCCAATGCGGGGCCGCGCTTCTTCCATGACGCGCGCGTCAACGGCATCAACCTGCGCATCCTCGCTGAGCACGTGGCGCCGATGCGCGCGGTCCAGGTTGCCCAGCCGCTGACCGAAGTCGACAACCTGCTCGCGCACCTGCGCCTGATCCTGGCGCTCCTGGACGTGGGCGGCATCGCGCTGGCGGCACTGCTTGGACGGCTCGTGGCCGGCGCGGCCATGCTGCCCCTCAGGCGCCTCACCCAGGCGACCGAGCACGTCGCTCTGACTCAGGATCTGAGCGGTCGCATAGAGCCGGCGGGGGAAGATGAGATCGGGCGCCTGGCGACGAGCTTCAACGCCATGCTCGATGCCCTCGAGCAATCGATGAGCGCGCTCGACGCCTCCGTGCACGCGCAGCGACAGCTCGTGGCCGACGCCTCGCACGAGCTGCGCACCCCGGTCACCAGCCTGCGGACGAACATCGAGATCCTGCAGCAGGCCGAGGACATGGACGGCGGCGAGCGAGCGCGCCTGCTCGACGACGTGGTCGAGCAGATCGAGGAGCTGACGCGGCTGATGAACGACCTGATCGACCTCGCCCGCGGGGAGGAGCCGCGCGCCGACGCGGAGGACATGCGCCTGGATCTGGTCGTCAGCGAGGTCGTCGAGCGGGCTCGCAAGCACGCTCCCTCCACACCGTTCCACGCCGAGCTCGAGCCGACGGTCGTCGCCGGGGTGCCGGCGCGGCTGCAGCGGGCGATCGGCAACCTGATCGACAACGCGGTCAAGTACAGCCCGCCGGGCGAGCCGGTGGAGATCGGGCTGCACGGCCAGGAGTTGACCGTGCGTGACCATGGACCGGGGATCGCGCCCGAGGATCTGCCGCACGTGTTCGACCGCTTCTACCGCGGCGCCGAGGCCCGCGGGCGTCCCGGCTCCGGGCTGGGCCTCGCAATCGTGCGCCAGGTCGCCGGACAGCAGGGCGGAAGCGTTCTCGCCGAGGCGGCCCCGGGCGGCGGCACGCTGATGCGGCTGCGCCTGCCCGGCGCAGAGCCGGTCAAGCACCAGCCGGATGAGCCCGGCCCCGTGGTTGCCGGTTCGCACTACTCATCGGCGTGAAGCGCCCGCTCGCGGAAGCGCGCCGGCGACTCCCCATAGCGGCGGCGGAAGGCGCGCGCGAAGTGCGGCGCCTGGCGGTAGCCGACGAGCCGGGCGACGTGGGCGACCGGGATCGCGCGCTGGCTCACCAACAGCTCGGCCGCCACGGCCATCCGCCGCGCGAACAGATCCTCCTGGAAGCTACTCTCGCCGAATTGGGCGTAGGCGCGCTGCACCTGGCGGGGCGAGCTCGCGAGCGCCGCGGCCACGACGGGGAGCGTCAACCGTCTGCGGTAGTGGCGGGCGACGATCACACGCGCGAGCAGATACAGGCGCCGGCGCGCTGAGACGGTACGCGGGTGCACAACCCCCTCTCCGACCCGGCGCCCCGGGCGGGACGCAGCGCGGCGCCGATGCCGAGGCGCCAGGCCTCAGGCGTACCGCAGGGCGACGCGCTCGGCCGCCGCGCGGTAGGAGCCGCCGAACAGGAGGGCGTGCACCAGCAGGGGAAGGAGCTGATAGAGCTCGACCCGCTGCTGCCATCCGCCCGCCAGCGGCGCGAGGTCCTGATAGGCCGAGAACACGCGCTCCGACGGCGCCCCGAACAACCTCAGCATGGCGAGATCGACCTCGCGGTTACCCCCGTAGGCGGAGGGATCGATCAGCCACGGGCGACCGCCGTGGTCGGCCATCACGTTGCCCGACCACAGATCACCGTGCAGTCGCGCGGGCGGCTCGGCGGGGCCGCACAGCTCGCCGATGCGCTCGCACACGCTTTCAACCGCGCGGATCGCGGGCGGGGGGAGCGCGCGTCGCTCGCGGGCGATCACGGCCAGCGGGCGCAGGCGCCGCTCGGCGTAGAACGACGGCCAGTCGGGGGTCGGGTCGTTCGGCAACCCCAGCGAGCCGAACCGCGCTGGGCCGTGGCTATGTGAGCCGTCGATTTCGCCGAAGCGCGGGGCGCCCGCGGCGTGGGTCTCGGCGAGGCCACGCCCGAGCTCCTCGGCGCCGGCGTCGTCCAGGCGACCCGGCTCGATCCACTCGAGCGCCAGGTAGCGATCGCCGATGTCGAGCACGCGCGGCGTGCGCAGCGCGCCCGGCTCGGCCAGCCAGGCCAGGCCCGCGGCCTCGGCGGCGTACTCGCCCGGGACAGCATCGGCGCGCGTCTTGACGAATGCATCGGTCCCATCTGAGAGCACCACGTGGAACGCCTCGTTGATATCCCCGCCGCCGATCCGCCGGACGTCGCTCGCGCCCGCAGGGAGGCCCACTCACACCCCCGCTCCGGCGTCGATCCGTGCGAGCAGGCCCGCGCAGGCGGCCTGCACCAGATCGAGCACTTCGTCAAAGCCACCCGCGGCCCCGTAGTAGGGGTCGGGAACCTCAAGATCCTCATCGCTCGCGCCGGCCGGGTCGAACTCGCGCAATAGCCGAAGCTTGGCTCGCCCGGCTGCGCCGTCCTTGAGCTGGCGCAGCTCACGCAGGTTCGAGCGGTCCATCGCAAGGATGAGATCGAAATCATCGAAATCGTCCCGGCGGACCTGACGCGCGAAGCCCTCCAGGGTGACCCCGCGAGCGCGCGCGGCGTCGACGGCCCGCGCATCGGGCGGGCTGCCCACATGCCACGCTCCTGTGCCCGCCGAGTCGAGCTCGACGCTGTCCTCGAGCCCCGCCTCGCGCACCAGCTCGCGCATGACGCCCTCGGCGGTGGGCGATCTGCAGATGTTGCCCAGGCACACGAACAGCAGGCGCGTGGGCGCGCCTTCCACCGCCATCTACTCCTCGCCCAGCTCGAGCACTGCCAGGAACGCCTCCTGCGGGACCTCCACGCGACCGACCTGCTTCATCCGCTTCTTGCCCTCCTTCTGGCGCTCGAGCAGCTTTTTCTTGCGCGTGATGTCCCCGCCGTAGCACTTGGCGATCACGTCCTTGCGAAACGCCTTGACGGTCTCCCGCGCGATGACATGCGAGCCGATCGCCGCCTGGATGGGGACGTCGTACTGCTGGCGGGGAATGCGCTTCCTGAGCTTCTCGGTGAGCGTGCGACCCATCTCATAGGCCTTATCCCGGTGCACCACCATCGACAGCGCGTCCACCGGGTCGCCCGCGAGCAGCACGTCGAGCTTGACCAGGTCCGAGGGCTTCATGCCGCTCAGCTCGTAATCGAGCGAGGCGTATCCCTTGGTCCGGGACTTCAGCTGGTCGAAGAAGTCCAGCACGATTTCCGCCAGCGGCAAGTCGTAGGTCATCTGCACGCGCTCGGGAGACAGGTAGTGCATACCTGCGTGCTCGCCGCGACGTTCCTGGCACAGCTCCATCACAGCTCCGACGAACTCTTTGGGGGCGATCACTGAGGCCCTGATGAAGGGCTCGCGAATCTCGGCGATCGTGCCCGGATCGGGCATGTCCGAGGGATTGTGCACCTCGAGCTCCTCGCCGTTGGTGAGCGTCACGTCGAACTCCACCGATGGCATCGTCGCAAGCAGCTCGAGGTCGTACTCCCGCTCGAGGCGCTCGCGCACGATGTCCATGTGCAGCAGGCCCAGAAAGCCGCAGCGAAACCCGAAGCCGAGCGCGTCGGAGGTCTCCGGCTCCCACGACAGGGCGGCGTCGTTGAGCGTCAGCTTCTCGAGCGCGTCGCGCAGGTCGGGGTAGGCGTCGGAGTCGATCGGGAACAGCCCGCAGAACACCATCGGCTTGACCTCCCGGTAGCCGGGCAGCGCCTCGCTCGCCTCGGCGCCGGCGCTGCGGGCCGACGGCCCGGTCGCGCGGGCGCGCGTCGTGAGCGTGTCTCCGACGCGCAGCAGGGTGACGTCCTTCAGACCGGTTATCAGGTAGCCGACCTCGCCGGCTGCGAGCTGGTCGGTGGGCATCATCTGAGGGCTGAACACGCCGATGTCGTCGATGTCGGCCTCGGTGTGAGTGGCCATCGCGCGAATCGCCTCGCCCTTCTTGAACACGCCGTCGACCACCCTGATGTAGGCGATCACGCCGCGATACTGGTCGAACTCCGAATCGAAGATCAGCGCTCGCGGCGGGGCCTCGGGGTCTCCCGAGGGAGGCGGCACGCGAGCGATCAGCTCCTCGAGCACCTCCCCTACCCCCTCGCCGGTCTTCCCGCTGATCCGCAGGATGCCCTCCGCGGGCTCGCCGATCAGCTCTGAGACTTCCCCGGCCACTCGCTCGGGCTCCGCGCCGGGCAGGTCGATCTTGTTCAGGCAGGGAATCAGCTCGAGGCCCGCATCGACCGCCAGGTATGTGTTGGCGACCGTCTGCGCCTCGACCCCCTGGGCCGCGTCCACCACGAGCAGAGCCCCCTCGCAAGCGGCAAGCGAGCGGGACACCTCGTAGGTGAAATCCACGTGCCCGGGCGTGTCGATCAGGTGCAGCTGGTAGGTCTCCCCGTCACGCGCCGTGAAGAACACGCGCACGGCCTGTGCCTTGATCGTGATACCGCGCTCACGCTCAAGGTCCATCGAGTCGAGCAGCTGCGCGCGCATCTCGCGCGCCGACACCGTGTGCGTGAGCTCGAGGATGCGGTCGGCGAGCGTCGACTTGCCGTGATCGATGTGCGCGATGATCGAGAAGTTGCGGATGTGCGATTGATCCATGGGCCGTTACAGCGTAGACACGCTAGCCTTGATGGTCCGGCGGATCGCCAACTCGACGTGGGTTCTTCGGGATCCAACCGCGGCAACGCGCCGGCCCTCGGGCCGGCGGCCTGTCCAGGTGTCGGGAGTGTCACGCCGCCCAGGCAAGACACACGAGTCCTGGGACGTAAGTAGTAAGCGGCGATCTATGTTCGGGCGCAACGCCGGGTGGGCCTCGGCTCACCCGGAAGCGCGCCCATGCCCCGCGGCCGGCCGTGGCGCCGTTTCAGCCCGCTAGGCTCGCCCGAGCCGCCCGCGAATCAGACGGCTCACCTGGTCGGCCTCGGGTACGTGCATCACGAGCACGGCGCGCATGTACACAAGCAGCCCCGCCAGGCCTGCCGCGCCGACGCTGACGATCTGCGCGAGCAGCGATGTTCCCAGCAGGTCGTCGAGCACTCGCCAGACCACCCACGAAACCCCTGCAAGGAGTGCTGAGGCGAGCAGGATCCGCGCCGTGATCATCGTTGTCTGGGCGCCTTCCAGGTGACCGTTGAAGCCGATGCGCAGGCGGTGGAACTGGAGCCCGGCCATCACGAGGTTGGCCGCTACTGTGCCGATGATCAGCCCGGCGATGCCGAGCGGCTTGTACAGGCCGATCGAGACGATGATGTCGACGATGATGTTCAGCGCCGCCAGGCGGGTGGGGATCCAGGGCCTCTGCACCGCGAAGAACACGCGGGTGAGCAGCAGGTTGATGCCGCCGAAGGGGAGGCTGAACGCAAACCAGAACAGCGCGATCGAGACGAGTTCGGTCGACCTCGCGTTGAAGTGCCCGCGTTCGAACACGAGCCGCACAACCGGCGTGGTGAGCACGATCAGGAACACCGCCGAGGGAATCAGCAGCAGGTTGATCTGGCGCATGCCGACCCCGATGATGCGGCGCATGTTGCTCGGATCGCGCCTGGCCGCCATGCGGCTGAGCGTGGGGAACAGCACGGTCGCGACCGCCACGCTGAACAGGCCCTGCGGCAACATGTAGATGCGAAACGCGTTATCGATCGCACGCGGCGCTTCGCGGGAGACGAGCGTGCCGAACACCGAGTTGATCAGCTGATCGAGGTTCACGATGCCGAGACCGATCGTCACGGGGAGCATCAGGGCGAACACCTGCCGGATGCGCGGGTCATGCCAGTCGATCGCAAACGCCAGGCGGAAGTCGATCCGCGCGAGGGCGCCAAACACCATCAAGAACTGCACGAACGTCGCCGCCAGGATCGCGATCGCATACGCATAGAGCTGATCGCCCTCTTCCACGCCGCCCTGGAAGTGAGGTCGCAGGACGATGAGCAGCACGATGATCACGACGTTCCACACCGCCGGGGAGATCGCCGGGATGGTGAAGTGTTCGTAGGACTGCAGAACCCCGACGAGCAGCCCGATCAGGCCGATCAGAAGCACCACCGGAAACAGCACCTGCGAGAGCCCGACCGTGAGCGCGTTGAGCTGCGATCCGAACGTGGGGCCCGTGAACAGCGGCATGATCACACCGGCCGCCAGCACGAAGAACGCCGTCAGGGCGCCCAGGGCGATCAGCATGATCCAGAACAGGGTGGAGGCGAGCCGGAACGCCTCCTTTCGCTTGCTCTGCTGGAGCAGGTCGGTGAACACCGGTACGAAGGCCGCCGACAGCGCTGCGTTCGCGAACAGGTTGGCCACCAGGTTGGGGATCTGGAAGGCGATCGTGAACGCAGACGCGGGCCCGCCTGTGCCGAAGAAGCTCGCGGCGACGATTTCGCGCGCGAGGCCCACGACGCGGGAAACGCCCGTCGCGATCGCGAAGATCGCCGTGTTGCGCGCGACCCGTTCTCTTCCTCCGCCTGCGCCCTCACCCCTGCCGTGCTCCGGGAGGGTCATGCCGCCGTATTCCTCCCCGAAGCTGCCGTCGGGGATGCCGATCACCTCGCCGGAGGCACCCGACAGGGGCCCTTCTGGGGGTTCGTCGGCTCCCGATGTCGAGGACAAGGCCGCTATAGTACGGCGCTGCACGGCGCGCCCCGGCGGTCTTTGTCCGGAGCGCCCCGCAACAGCTCATGGCCAACATTCACTCCCAGAAGAAGCGCATCCTCCGCTCCGAGCGCGAGCGCCTCGAGAACCGCCGCTACACCTCGGCCATCAAGACCTACTTCCGCCATCTCGAGGCCGCCGTCCAGAGTGGCGACGCTCCCGCCGCCGAGTCCGAGCACCTGCGCCTGCAGCGCACCATCGACAAGGCCGTCAAGGTTGGTGCGATGCACCGCAACACGGGCGCACACAGGAAGTCCCGCGCCGCTCGCCTCCTCGCCGGTCGCTGAACGCCCAACCGATCTTCACGCCGGTAGTGCGGTATCGGTGATCTGCTCGCACGCGTGCAGCAGGCCATCTTGCACGCTGCGGTCGCTGGCCGCCGGGTGGGGCTCGCGCGGGCGCAGGTGATAGAAGTAGCGGCCGCTGACAGCGGCCTTCGGGTCGTCGCTGGCCGCCAGCCAAACCTGGGTCTCGGCTCCCTGTTGGAGATCGTCGGGAGCGCCGGCGCCGCCCATCTTGGTGGCGACCCATCCGGGCTCCAGCGCGTTGGATCGTGTTGCGGGCCAGCGGCGCGCGAGCGCGAAGGCGAGCACGACGTCGAACAGCTTGGAGTCTGAGTAGGCCTGCATGCCGTTCCAGCCGCGCCCGCGCCATTGCAGGTCCCCCAAGGCTGAATCGCCGGAGCGGTGAAGACCGGAGCTGAGGTAGACCAGCCGCTTTGGCACGGTGATCAGCGCGCTCAACAGATATGGCGCAAGCACGTTGATCTGAAAGACGTGGGCGAGTCCGTCCTCGGTCTCCACACGGTGTGACTCGCGGTAGCCGACACCCGCGTTGTGAATGACGGCGTCGAAGGGGCCGGCGACGACGGCCTGCTCGGCGAGCGCACGTGTTTGGCGGATACTCGCGAGATCCCCGGCGAGCGCGCCCGCGGCTCCAGGAGCCGACGACAGCGCTTCGCTGGCGCGCGCCTCGTTGCGCGCGTGCAGCGTCACCGCGTGGCCATCGTCGATCAGGCGGCGGGCGGCCATCAGGCCGAGGCCGTCTGCGGAGCCGGTGATCAGGACCCTGCTCACTACTAGCTGCCCGTCATACGCTCGATCGCTCGCAGCGCGAGCGTATCCTCGTCGAGGCCCGCCGCTGGCGCGCGCGCGAAGGACAGCACGGCGCCGCCGCGCGAGTCGATCTCGAGCTCGGACAGCACGCCCAGCGCCCGGCGCAGGCGGTCGGGGTCGGTACGGGCGACCTCGGCGAGGAGCCGGTCGGCCGCCCACGCGGGCATGCGCAGGCTGCGCTTGACCGTGGTCGCGGACTCGCCGGCGCGCAGGCGCACGGCGACTTCGAGCGCATCGCGCAGCCGCTGAGCCATCATGTATGTCAGCCCCGCCAGCCGCTCGCCCTGCTCGCGCAGGCGCAGGTATGTGAGCGTCGCCTCACGCCCATTGCCGGCCACGAGCGCATCTGCCAGCGCGAACGTTCGCCGCTCGGCCGAATGGGCGGCGCGCGCCTCAATATTCTCCACGCCCACCGTAGTCGTGCCCTCCACGTCGTCGGCTTCGAGCGCGAGCTTCTCGAGCTCACGCAGCAGCCTCTGCTGGCGCTGGCCCACCTGGTCGACGAGCGCCCTGGCAGCGACGCCCTCCAGTGAGATGTTCATGCGAGCGGCCTGCGCGCGCACCCAACCGCCAAGCTCGCGCGGCTTGACTGTCATCTGCGCAACCACCTGCCCGCCGGCTGTCGCGACCGCCTGATGCAGCGCCGCCGGAACCTTGGCGCGGGCGTCCTCCCGGGCAAACAGCGCCAGGGTGGTCTGGGGCGGCATCTCGGTCATCACCGGCGCCAGATGCTTCTCGACATCGGCCTGGCGCCAACGCTCCACCCCTTCGACGAGGATCACCCGCCGGCCCGTCGCCAATGTCATCGCCTGAAGCGCCTGCGCGACGGCCGCGGGCGTGCCCGTGTCGCCCTCCAGCAGCTCGATGTTGCCCGCCCCTCCCCCCTCCGCCTCAGCGAGCGCGCGCAGGCCGGCGCGGCGCTCGGCGATCGCGCCGTGATCGTCGCCGTGGATCAGATAGGCGGGCTTCAGCTCGGCCATCGCTAGCGCACCACGAGATTGACCAGCTTGCCGGGCACGACTATCTCCTTGACGATCTGCTTGCCGTCCAGGTGCGCCTGCACGTTCGGCGCGCGCCTGCACAGCTCCTTGAGCTCCTCGGGGCCGGCGCCCGAGGCGGCCTGCACGCGATCGCGCAGCTTGCCGTTGACCTGGCACACGAGCTCGTAGGAGTCGCTCTCCAGGAGCTCCTGGTCGGCCTGCGGCCAGGGCTGCTCCCACACCCGCTCTCCGGTAAGGCGCTCGAACATGTCCGAGCACGCATGCGGCGCGAACGGGAACAGCAGCGAGGCGGCCGTGGCGAGCGCGAAGCGGAGCGTCTCGATGTCCGCTGAGTCACGCAGCCGCGAGCATTCGTTGAGCAGCTCCATCACGGCGGCGATCGCCGTGTTGAACGCGAATCGCCGCAGATCGCCGCCGACCTTCTCGATCGCCCAGTGCGTCTTTCGCAGGAGCGCGAGGTCGTCGCCCTGCGCCTGCGCGGTCCCCACCCACTCGCCCGCCGGCGGCCCCGCTCGCTCGGCGACCTCCGCGGCCAGCCGCCACAGCCTTCCGAGGAAGCGGTGGACCCCCTCGACGCCCTCATCAGACCATTCCGCGTCCTGGTCGGGCGGTCCCACGAACAGGATGTAGCAGCGAGCCGTGTCGGCGCCCAGGCGCTCGACGATCGCTGCCGGGGAGACCACGTTGCCCCTGGACTTGCTCATCTTGGCGCCGTCCTTGGTCACCATGCCCTGCGTGAACAGCGCGCTGAACGGCTCCTGGAAGTCCAGGTGCCCCAGGTCTGCAAGCGCCTTGCAGAAGAAGCGCGCATACATCAGGTGCAGGATCGCGTGCTCCACGCCGCCGATGTACTGGTCGACCGGCATCCACTCGCGCACCGCCGCCGCGCCCCACGCGTCCTGGTCGTTGGACGCGTCGCAGTAGCGCAGGAAGTACCAGGAGGAGTCAACGAACGTGTCCATCGTGTCCGTCTCCCTGCGTGCCTCACCACCGCAGGACGGGCAGCTCACACGCACCCAGTCCGCGGCCGCCGCCAGCGGCGAGCGGCCCTTGGGCGTGTAGTCCTCGATGTCGGGCAGCTCAACCGGAAGCTGCTCGTAGGGAACCGGAACCATTCCACAGCGCTCGCAGTAGAGGATCGGGATCGGACAACCCCAGTAGCGCTGCCTCGACACCAGCCAGTCGCGCAGCCGGTAGTTGACCGATGCGTGGCCCTTGCCCTCGCGGTCCAGCCACTCGACGATCGCCGTAAGAGCCTCGCGGTTGCCCATCCCGTCGAAGTCCGCTCGCGAGTTGACGAGCGTGCCGTCGCCGCTGTACGGCAGGCCCTCCGTCTCGCCGCCGGTCGAGTCGGCGACCGCCGCATCCTCCTCGCCTCCTTCGATCACGCGCCGTATCGGAAGCTCGAAGGCCTTCGCGAACGCGTAGTCGCGCTCGTCATGGGCCGGCACGGCCATGATCGCGCCCGTGCCGTACTCCATCAGCACGTAGTCGGCCACATACATCGGTATCTGCTCGCCGTTCACGGGATTCGTGACCGTGCGCCCGAGCGGCACGCCCGTCTTGGGCTTCTCGAGGTTGCCGCGATCCTCGCTCGTCTCGGTCAGGGCGTGGTTGACGTACTCCCGCACCGCCCGCTCATGCACGGTCCCGGCGGCCAGACGCACCAGGTCCGGGTGCTCTGGAGCCATCACGAAGAAGGTCGCGCCGAACAGCGTGTCCGGCCGGGTCGTGAACACCGGGTAGTCGATCTGAAGCTCCTCGCAGCGGAACGTCACCTCGGCGCCCTCGCTGCGCCCGATCCAGTTGCGCTGCATCGTCTTGACGTTCTCGGGCCAGTCGATGCCGTCCAGATCGCTCAGCAGCCGCTCGGCGTAATCGGTGATGCGCAGGAACCACTGCTCGAGCTGCCTGACTTCGACCAGGCACCCGCAGCGCTCGCAGCGACCCTCGCTGTCGACCTGCTCGTTGGCCAGCACCGTCTGGTCGTGCGGGCACCACTTGACCGCCGCCTCCTTGCGGTATGCCAGCCCGGCTTTGAACAGCTCGAGGAAGATCCATTGCGTCCAGCGGTAGTAGCTCGGTTCGGACGTGGCCAGCTCGCGCGACCAGTCGATCGAGATGCCCCATGAGCGGAACTGGCTCTGAAACGACGCGATCGACTCGGCGGTCGACTCGCGCGGATGCACGCCCGTCCTGATCGCGTGGTTCTCGGCCGGCAGCCCGAACGCGTCATAGCCCATCGGGTGCAGCACGCGGCGGCCGAGCCGGCGGTGGAAGTGGGCGATCGCGTCGCCCACCGAGTAGCACTTGAGATGGCCGATGTGGGGCTCTCCGCTCGGGTAGGGGAGCATCTCGAGCACGTATGAGCGCAGCCCGGCGATCCTCGCAGCGTCCCGCGCGTCCTCACGCCCGTCGAGGCTGGGGTCGTTGGGGACCTCCCAGGTGCGCTCGGCGGCCCACAGCGACTGCCAGCGGGGCTCTATCTCATGGGGGTCGTAGCGATGCTCCGCCATCAAGGCCCCGAGGTTAGCGGGCGGGTTGGCCGCGTCCCGCTCCCCACTCAAGGACGCGGCCGGGCGGGGCTGCCGCCTCAGGAGAAGCGCGAGCGCGAGCGCAGCGCCTCGACGACCTCGGCCGGCGCCGCGCTCGGCGAGCCCGCATCGAACGGCGGCTGTGGGTCGTACTCGATCCCCAGCTGGATCGCCTGTGCCACCGCGACCCCCGCGACCTTCCCCGCCAGCGCGAGCGCCATGTCGATACCCGCCGACACGCCGGCGGCGGTCACGATCTTCCCGTCGAACACCACCCGCTCGCAGACCGGCTCTGCACCCAGCTCACCGAGCTTCTCAAGCGCCAGCCAGTGGCTGGTGGCGCGCCTGCCCTGGAGCAGGCCCGCCGCCGCGAGGATCAGCGAGCCGGTGCAGACCGAGGTCGTCCACGTGCTGGTCGCATGCACGCCTCTCAGCCACTCGAGCACCGGCCCTCCGGCGCGCGCCGCCACCTCACCCGGCCCGCCGGGCACGAGCACGATGTCGGGAGCGGGGACGTCGGCGATCGAGTGCTCCGCCACCAGCGTCAGCATGCCGTTGTCGGTGCTGACCGGACCGGGTTGGGCGGCGACGAACTCAAGGCTCGCCCCGGGCAGGCGGCTGAGCACCTCGTAGGGCCCGATCGCGTCGAGCGCGGTGAACCGGTCGTAGATGAGGATCGCGATGTTCATGCCGCGCGTGAGGAGAGGGGCCGGGATTGGAAGCGTCGCCGGTACTCCGCCGGCCCGACCTCGAGGGCGCGCAGAAAGACCCGGCGCATCGTCTCGGCGGTGCCGAAGCCGCAATCCGCCGCCACCGCTGAGATCGGATCGGCGGTGTCCTCCAGCCGCCGGCGGGCGGCTTCCAGGCGCACCCGCTCGACATAGCGTGCCGGGGTCAGGCCCGTCTCGGCGCGAAAGGCGCGGGCGAAATGGCGCGAGCTCATGTGGGCGCGGTCGGCCATCGCCTCCACCGTATGCACGGCGGCGACGTGCTCGACGACGAACCGCTGGACCTCGCGCAGCGGCTCGCGTCCCGGCTGCTGAGCGGCGAGCGTGGCGCTGAACTGCGACTGGTTGCCCGGGCGGCGCAGGAACAGCACGAGGTGGCGTGCGATCTGCAGGGCCGCGTCGCGATCGAGGTCTTCCTCGACGAGCGCCAGCGCGAGATCCATGCCGGCGGTCACACCCGCCGAGGTCCATATGCTCCCGTCGCGCACGAAGATCGGCTCCGGATCGACGAGCACCTCGGGATGCAGGCGCGCGAGCTCCTGCGCCGCCGCCCAGTGGGTGGTCGCCCGGCGCCCGGTCAACAGGCCCGCGGCGGCCAGCAGGAAGGCGCCCGTGCACACCCCCGCGGTGCGCCGGGCCGCGAATGACGCCGCGCATATCCACTCGAGCAGCGCGCCGTCGCGGGCAGCCCGCCTCGAGCCGCTCCCCCCGGGAACGATCAGCGTGTCGATCTCGGCGCCCGCATCGGCGAGGCTCCCATCGGGCGTGATGGTGAGCCCGCTCGAGGTTCGCAGCGGGGCCCCATCGCGGCTGAGCGTGCGCAGCTCATAGCCGCGGTCTGCACGACCGCCGGCCGAGATCAGACGCGCGGCGCCTGCGAGGACCTCCAGCGGGCCGGTCACGTCGAGGCTCTGCACGCCCGGGTAGAGGAGGATCGCGACCTGACGCGGAGCTGCAACCTGTTCCATTGGCTGATCATGACCGAGACCCGATCTGTCCGCAAGGACGCATTTCCAACATTTTCTGCCATCACCCCCATACCCATCGGCGGTGCGCCGTGGACCGCCCCCGCGCTCTACCATTCGCCTGATGGACCCTCACCCGCCGGCGCCCGGACACTCAAGCGAAGCCGGCCACGAGATCCTGAGCGCCGCGCCGGCGCGTGTCGCCGAGATCGTCGCGGCAGCCGAACGCACCGCGGAGGAGCTCCGCGCGCAGGCTGAAGGACGCGCGCGGGAGCGCATCGCCGAGGCCGATCGCGCCGCCCAAAACCGCGTCCAGGCAGCCGAGGAGGAGGCTCAGGAGATTCTCCGCGCCTCCCGCGCGCGGGCCGAGGCCGCGAGGAATGAGGCCGTCTCGGCGGTCGCCGGCATCTACGCCGAGGCTGAGCGGCTGCGCACCGAGGCCGCCGAGCAGGCCGAGCGGACCCGGGCGCACGCCGGCGAGCAGGCGGAGCTGCTCGGCGCCCAGGCGCACGAGAACGCCGAACGGGCGCTGTCGAGCGCCCGCGCCGAGGCCGACAGGATCGTGGCCGAGGCTCGCGAGCAGGCGGGCCGGCTGCTCGGCGAGGGCCGCGAGGAGGCAGCGCGCCTCGTCGCCTCGGGCGGCGAGGAGGACGCGCGGCTGCGAACCGAGGCCGGCGATCAGGCCAAGGAGATCCGCGCCAAGGCGCGCAGCGACGCCCGCGAGATCCTCGACGGCTCGCACGTCGTGGCGCGCGAGGTGCTGCGCGAGGGAACGGACCTGTCGCGAAATCTGCACGAGCTGTCGGTGTCGCTGCGCAACAACGCCGAGCGCCTGCTGCGCGACGTGCGGCTCGCCCACGGCGGCATGACCGCGCGGTTGGATCAGGCGGGGCCGGGCGCGGGCACGCGCGGCCCGGGCGCGGGCACGCGCGGCCCGGAGGAGCCCGGCGAAGACCTCGACGTGCCGGAGTTCATTCCGCCCGAATGAGCGCGGACAGCCGCCGGGCGAAGCGGGGCTCCGGTAAACTGAGCATCCGCGAAAGCGCGGGGCTATAGCTCAGCTGGGAGAGCGCTGCCATGGCATGGCAGAGGTCGTCGGTTCGAGCCCGACTAGCTCCATCGGGCGCCGCTACCCTCGAGCGGTGCGAGTTGCGACCTGGAACGTGAACTCGGTCAAGCAGCGGCTGCCGCGGCTGCTTCCATGGCTGGATGAGCGCAAGCCCGACGTGGTCTGCCTGCAGGAGACCAAGCTCGCCGATGAGGCCTTCGAACAGCTGCTCGGCGACGAGCTGGGCCGTCGCGGCTATGCGCTCGCCCTGAACGGCGAAACGCAGTGGAACGGGGTGGCGATCCTGTCCCGGCTGGCGCTCGAGGACGTCGTGGCGGGAATCCCCGGGGCGCCCGGCTTCCCACGTGAGGAGGCGCGCGCCGTCTCAGCGACCTGCGGCGGCATTCGCGTGCACTCGGTGTACGTGCCGAACGGGCGCGAGCCCGATTCCGAGCACTACCACTACAAGCTCGCCTGGCTTGGCGCGTTGCGCGAGGCGGTCGCCGCCGCTCCCGAGGCGGCGCTCGTGTGCGGAGACATGAACATCGCGCCGGCCGACGCCGACGTCTACGACCCGGCCGCCTACGTGGGTCACACCCACGTCACGCCACCCGAGCGGGCCGCTCTGTCCGACCTCGAGGCGCTCGGCCTGCACGACGTCGTGCGCGATCGCTGGCCCGAGGAGCGGGTGTTCACCTACTGGGACTACCGCGCCGGAATGTTCCACCAGGATCTCGGCATGCGGATCGACCTCGTGCTGGCCGGCGCCACGGTGGCGGGCAGGGTGAGGGCGGCATGGGTCGACCGGCAGGCCCGCAAGGGCAAGGGCCCGAGCGATCACGCTCCGGTGATCGTCGACCTCGACCAGGCGCCGGACGGGGATATCGGGCCGGTCGTGCCGCCGCCGTCCGCCCCGGCGCAGCGGCGATAAGACCCGTTTGAACGACCTCTGAGCGAGTGAAGCCGCGCTGAGCGAGTAACGCCCCAAGCCGACGCGGTGTGGCCCGCCCAAGAAGCCGGCCACACCGCGCATGCGTCTCTCGTTTCAGAGGCCGTCAGCTATGCAGGCACACCGCGACGACGACCAGGGTGACCCCGGTTGGTCGACTCCCCGTGGCGGTCGCCGTCCAGCCCTGGGCGGCCGGCGGTTCTTCCGCCCCTGCGATTGCCGCATATCGCTTGTCGCCTGTGAGACTCGTCACGTTGACGGCCTGCGTCCAGCCACCGATCACGACATCGTGGCTGTGGCACAGGGGGGTCAGCGTCGCGGTTTCTTCGTTGGGTATGTCGTAGAAACTCTCAACCGTATAGGTATCGCCCGGCCCTGCCGGCCCGGTGTCGCCCGACGCTCCGGTCGGTCCCTGCTGACCGGTTCCACCCTGCGGTCCGGTCGAGCCCTGGGGTCCGGTTGCTCCCTGCACCCCGGTCGCTCCAGTGGCGCCTTCGCCCTGCGGTCCGGTTGCTCCCTGCACCCCGGTCGCTCCAGTGGCGCCTTCGCCCTGCGGTCCGGTTGCTCCGGTGGCCCCGTTGCTTCCGCTGTCGCCGGCCGGGCCGGTCGCTCCGGTGGCTCCCGTGGCCCCGTTGCTTCCGCTGTCGCCGGCCGGGCCGGTCGCTCCCGTCGCTCCGGTGGCTCCGGTGGCTCCGGTTGCGCCGGTCACCCCCTGGGCTCCGGTCGCTCCTTTCAGACAGGTTTGAAGAGTGGTGTAGGTGAAGCCGGTGCCGTTGCTGCCGTCAATCGAGACGCTGCCCGCGCCGGTGCCGGACAGCTGCACGAACAGTGGAACGAGCGCCGTGGCTTTCGTGCTCCCGATCACTTTCGCGCTCGTCGACTGCGAGGTGAAAAGCGTGGCGCTCGGGTCTGACCAGGCCACGTTGGTCGATGTTCCTCTGAAGTTCGTCCCCGTGAATGTGACTTCTGTCCCCGGGCATCCGGAGGTTGGTGACACCGATGTCAGATGCCAGGCCGACGCGGCCTGGGCACTGCCGAGAGAGACGAGCAGTGAGACCAGGCCCGCGAGCAGGCCGAGGCGCCCTGTCGGTCCGCGTTTGATGGTTTGGTCTGTCGCGTTGCTGTTGTGCATTGACTGCCTCCGATGGTGCATTCCGCTTCCTCCTACCTGTGGTTGTGCGCGGGATCGACCACGTCGATCGTCTCGCGGTCTCGCGCTCGTTTGAGCGTTTCACTCCCGCGCAATGCCGGTACGCGGCCCTGACGCGCGAGTGAACACGCCACGCGGTTTGAGCTGTCAGCGCGACCAGCCGTCGTGGGCAGGGTGCGCAGCAGTCTCGTCGATCGAGTCCCTTCGATTGGCTGCTCAGCGTCCCCCCCCTTTACGAGACGTCCGTGTCGTCCCGAGCATACGCCGCGTTGCCGCGTCGCGCGCGGCGGGTCCTCCCCTCAGTCGACTCTTCGCCTACGGTCAGGCTCCTGCGAGCTGGACCACCAGCAACGCTGCGATCACCGCGATGCAGAGCAGGTGCTCGTGGAAGATCGATCTGGCGAGCGCGCTCTGGGCTTCGACCGTGTCGCGGCGCCCGCCGAGCCGCGTCGCGCTCGGCACGGTGCGGGCGCCGGCGAGCAGGATCGGCGCCGCGGCGAGGGCGAGTGAGACCCAGGGCACCCAGCCCGGTCCGTCCCCTTCCACGATCTCCACCACGATGGCGGCGAGCGTGCCGAGCATGACGGCGGCGATCAGCCTGTTCATCGGGCGGGCGGAGGTGGTCACCCGTCCGTAGTAGCCGGCGATCGAGGCCAGCGTGCCCTCGGGCAGCTCACCCTCACCGTGCCCGCGCACCTGCACGTCGAACATCAGGTCGAACCACAGCACCGCGAGCAGGAAGCCGGCCCCGGCGGTCACGAACGGACTCACGGCCCGGCGCCCCTGACTCGCTCCCCGCGCGGATCGAACAGCGGCTCGCGCGCCACCTCGCCCGCGACCCACTCGCCGAACAGGTCGACCTCGACAGCGGCTCCCACGTCGACCTCGGCGGGCAGGTAGGCGTAGGCGATCGAGCGTTCCACCGTGTAGCCGTAGCCGCCGCTGGTCACCCGTCCGAGGAGATCGCCATTCACACGCACCGGCTCGTTGCCGAGCGCAACCGCACGCGGGTCCTCGAGCAGCAGGCAGCGCAGGCGCCGGCTCGGAGGCGCCGGGCCTTCGGGCGCACCCACGCCCAGCGCCGCGGCGCCCGCGAACGCGGGCGCCTTCTTGACGCAGAAGCCCAGCCCCGCCTCATACGGAGTCTCATCCGCGGTGATGTCGGCCGCCCACACCCGGTAGCCCTTCTCCAGGCGCAGCGAGTCGATCGCGCGATAGCCCCCAGCCGTCAGCCCGTGCTCGCGCCCGGCCGCCCACAACGCTCTCCACAGACCGGCCCCGTACTCCGTTGGGCAGTACAGCTCCCAGCCCAGCTCTCCCACAAAGGTGACCCGCAGGGCGCGCACGGGCACGTCGCCGACCGCGAACTCCCTCATGCTCATGTAGGCGAAGTCCAGCGGATCGTCGGTGAGCGGCGAGAGGATGTCCCGGGCCCGCGGGCCCCACAGGGCGAAGCATGCCCAGCGGGCGGTGACGTCCGAGCAGCGCACGCTGCCGTCCTCGGGCGCGTGGCGGCGGATCCAGCTGAGGTCGTGATTGCCGAAGGCCGTTCCGGTGACGATCGAGAACAGCTCCTCCTCCACGCGCGTGACGGTGAAGTCGCACTCGATTCCTCCGCGGCGGTTGAGCATCTGCGTGTAGGTGATCGCACCGACGTCGCGCGCCACGCAGTTGTCGCACAGCCCTTCAAGGAACGCGGCCGCGCCCGGCCCGGCGATCTCGAGCTTGGCGAAGGAGGACTCGTCGAACAGCCCCGCGCGCTCGCGCGTGGCGCGGTGCTCGGCGCCGATCGCCGGCGACCAGTGCATGCCCGCCCAGCCGCGCGGCCTGAGCGACTCGTCTCCCGCCGGCGCGTTCGACTCATACCAGTTGACCCGCTCCCAGCCCGACTTCTCGCCGAACGAGGCGCCGTGCTCCGAGTGCCACGGGTAGGCGCTCGAGGTGCGCAATGGGCGGCCGGCCTGGCGCTCGTGCCCGGGGTAGCGGATGTCGTAGTAGGTCTCATACACCTCGCGAGCCCGCTTGAGCGTGTAGCTGGGCGAGATGAAGTGCGGACCGAAGCGGCGGACGTCCATCTCCCACACGTCGTTCGAGGGCTCTCCCAGGAGGATCCACTCGGCCATCACGCGCCCGATCCCGCCGGCGCCCGCCAGCCCGTGCGCGCAGAACCCCGCCGCCACGAACAGGCCGCGCACCTCGCTCTCGCCGAGGCAGAACTCGTTGTCGGGCGTGAACGCCTCCGGACCGTTGATGAGGCGGGTGACCTTGATCTCCTCCATCACGGGCACGCGTTTTGAGGAGTTGCCCGCGATCTCCTCGAAGCGGGGCCAGTCCTCCTCGAGCAGGCGGCCGTTGAAGTCCCGCGGGATCGCGTCGAGGTTGTGCTCATCCAGCGCCCACGGAGCGGAGGAGCGCTCGTATCCGCCCATCACGAGGCCGCCGCCCTCCTCGCGGAAGTAGATCAAGAGGTCCGGGTCGCGCAGTGTGGCCAGGTGGCGGAGATCCTCCCCCGCCCCGCGATCGCGAAACGGCTGCGTCACCAGATACTCGTGCGCGAACGGCACGATCGGCACCCGCACGCCGGCCAGCCGGCCGATCTCGGCGGCGAACATGCCGCCCGCGTTGACGACGACCTCGGCCTCGATCGGGCCCCACTCGGTCTGCACCCCGAGCACGCGCGGGTGCATGGAGCCGCGATCCACATCGATGCCCGTCACCCGCGTGTGCGTGAACACGCGGCAGCCGCCCTCGCGCGCGCCGTCGATCAGGGCCGTCGTCAGCAGCGACGGGTCGAGGTAGCCGTCGCTGGGCAGGTAGGAGGCACAGCGCACGCCGTCGGTGCTCATCAGCGGGAACAGCTCGCGCGCCTCATCGGCTGAGATCAGCTCGAGCGGAAGACCGAACGTCCTGGCCCACGCCACCTGGCGCAGGACCTCCTGCTCGCGCTCGGGCGTGCACGCCAGGCGGATGCCGCCGCACTGCACCCAGCCGCAGTCGAGCGTCCTGTACAGCTCCACCGAGTCCATCATCATCCGCGTCAGCGACACACTCGAGCGCAGCTGGCCGACTAGCCCGGCGGAGTGGAAGGTGGAGCCGCTGGTCAGCTCGTTGCGGTCGAGCAGCACCACATCGGGCTCGCCCAGCCTTGCCAGATGGTGGGCGATCGAGGCGCCGCCCACCCCCCCGCCGATGATGACCACGCGTGCGCGCTCAGGAAGCTCACGCGGTCTGGCTACTCTCCTCACCCCCCGCCAGCACGAGCCACTCCTGGAAGAACGGCCCCGCAACGGTGGCTCCGAGACGTTCGAAGTGCTCGGTCGCGTAGCCCTCGAAGTCGAAGTCGAGCTCCGACACCGTCGCCTGGACGACGCCCCAGGCGGCCTCGCGGGCGTCGGACAGCACCTGCATCAGCTTGAGCGCCGCGCGAGCCCGGTCAGAGGGCGGCTTGCCGTGGTAGGCCGTCAGCAGGCGGTCACTCGTCGCTTCATCGAAGCCGTTGTTGATGGACAGGTTGCCGAGGTCGAAGCGGGGATCGCCCATGCCCGCGTACTCCCAGTCGACGATCATGATGCTGCCCTCGCTCGCGACCCGAATGATGTTCCCCGCCAGCAGGTCGTTGTGACAGGGGCAGGCGACCGCCACGGGCAGGGCCGCGGCCACGCGTGCGGCCGCGAAAACCGCCTCTGGGTATGCGCCGGGCAGCCTGCCGCCGCGCCCACGGACGATCTCCGCATAGTCCTCGAGCAGGTCCGGGACGCGGAAGCTCGTGGGCAGCTGGGTCTTCGAGTCGTGAAAGCTCTTGAGGGCACGCGCGATCTCCTCGACGCCATCCAGCAGGTCCGCTCGCCGCACCGGCCGGCATGAGATGAAGCGCGTGATCAGGCAGTCCTCGAGCGCCGCCGCCACCGCCGGAGCGATGCCCAGCCTGGCCGCAGCTTCCGTCGCCAGCCGCTCGGCGTGCCGGTCGATGCCGAGCAGCTCGGTGTCTTTGCCGGGCCGGCGGATCACGTACTCGGTGCCGCCGAGCGTCGCCCGGAAGTTGCGGTTGGTGATGCCGCCGTCGAGCGGGTCCGGGCGGCCGCTGAGCGGCCCGAGCGATGGCTCCAGGCGCCGCAGGATGTCGCTGAGCTCCTCCACCGTTCTCCGACCACCTTGCACGATAAGGCTCACAACCTATACCTTCACAATATGCCCCGCGAGGACCACGAGCCATGACGCTCGACGAGCTGCGCGCAGAGGTCGACGAGGGACGCCTCGACACGGTGCTGCTCGCCCTGACCGACATGCAGGGCCGCCTGCAGGGCAAGCGCCTGACCGCGCGGCACTTCCTCTCAGAGGTGGCCCAGCACGGCGCGGAGGGATGCAACTACCTGCTGGGAGTCGACGTCGACATGACGCCCGTCGAAGGCTATGAGATGGCCTCCTGGGAGCGGGGCTACGGCGACTTCGTGTTGCGCCCGGACCTCGACACGCTGCGGCCGGTGCCCTGGCAGGAGGGAACCGTCGTCTGCCTGGCCGACGTCGCCTGGGAGGACGGCTCGGACGTCGTGGCCTCGCCGCGCCAGGTCCTGCGCCGCCAGCTGGCGCGCCTGTCAGAGCGCGGCTGGAGCGCGAACGCCGGCACCGAGCTCGAGTTCATCGTGTTCCGCGACACCTACGAGCAGGCCTGGCATCAGGGCTATCGGGCACTCGAGCCGGCCAACCTCTACAACGTCGACTACTCGCTGCTGGGCACAGCCCGCGTCGAGCCGCTCATCCGCCGCATCCGCAACAGCATGGAGGCCGCGGGCATGCTGTGCGAGGACTCCAAGGGCGAGTGCAACTTCGGCCAGCATGAGATCAACTTCCGCTATGCCGATGCCCTGCGCACCGCCGATGAGCACTCGATCTACAAGAACGGGGTCAAGGAGATCGCCGCGCTCGAGGGCATGTCGATCACGTTCATGGCCAAGTACGACCAGCGCGAGGGCAACTCCTGCCACATCCACTTCTCGCTGGCCGACGAGCAGGGGCCCTTGTTCCACCGCGACCGCCGGCTGTTCGAGTCCTTCCTGGCCGGGCAGCTGGCGGGCCTGCGCGAGCTGACGCTGCTGCTCGCCCCCAACGTCAACTCCTACAAGCGCTTCGCCGCCGCCAGCTTCGCGCCCACCGCGGTAGCCTGGGGCCACGACAACCGCACGTGCTCACTGCGCGTGGTGGGCAAGGGCCCGTCGCTGCGCTTTGAGAACCGGGCGGGCGGCGCTGATCTGAACCCCTACATGGCGCTCAGCGCGATCATCGCGGCGGGGCTGCACGGTGTCGATCAGGGCCTCGAGCTCGAGCCCGTGTTCGAGGGCAATGCATACATCTCGACGGACAAGCCCCGCATCCCGGGCTCGCTGCGCGACGCGCGCGACCTGTTCGCCACGAGCGCCATCGCACGCTCGGCGCTCGGCGACGAGGTGGTGGACCACTACGTCAACGCCGCCGACGTCGAGCTCGACGCGTTCGCCGGCGCGGTCACCGACTGGGAGCGCTACCGGGGGTTCGAGCGACTGTGAGCGCATGGGAGCCGGAGAACGATGGCGGGCCCTCCTGAGCACCGTGTCGCCGCCCTCGGCACGCTCACGCCTCCGGACGCCGTGTTCGCGCCCGTGCGCTCCTACACCGCCTTCGAGGAGACCGTCGAGCGGCTGGGCACCGCCATCAAGCTCGGGCTGCTGGCGCCCGCCTCGCGGCTGCCCGCAGAGCGCGAGCTGTGCGCGCGACTGGGCATCGCGCGCTCGACGCTGCGCCAGGCGCTGACCGCGCTGACCCAGAGTGGGCACGTGTTCGCGACGCGCGGACGCGGCGGCGGGACGTTCGTGTCCGATCCGCAGCCACCCGCCGATCCCCCGTCAGCGCAGATGCTCGCCCAGTGGCGCGAGACCTGCGACCAGCGCCTCGCGGTCGAGCTCGGTGTGGCCGTGCTCGCCGCCGAACGCGCGCAGCGCGAGGATCTCGATGCGCTCGAGGAGGTGGCCCTGGCGCTCGAGGACGCGCTCGATGACTTCGCCGCCTACCGCCAGGCCGACATCCGCCTGCACGTCGGGCTGGCCGAAGCCGCCAGCTCGACGGGCCTCGTGCGGGCGATGACCGAAGTGCAGGGCGCGATGACCGACCTGATCTCCTACATCGCGCACCCCCCGCAGGTGCTCGCCTCCTCCAATGCCCAGCACCGCCGGCTGCTTGCGGCCGTGCGCAAGCGCGACGCGATGCGCGCCGCCCGCACGATGACCGAGCATCTGCAGGGCACCGAGCATGTCCTCGCGGGCCTTCTGCCGGGCGGATGATCGTGCTCAGGGAGCGGCGGATTGGCGCGCGGGGCGCGGGTGCGCGGTTGGCCGTATGTCCCGTCGCCGCCGCTCTTTGCTGGCCCGCTGACCCAATTGTCGAGTTGCCCTTGACTTCCATCCGCGATCGCGACTATCGTCACGATTGAAGGACGGATAACCACACCTTTACCACTCGAGGAGGCCCGCCCGATGAGCGCGACCGAGACGCTAGGCAGCGACGAGCAAAAGCTTGCTGAGCTCGGCTACAAACAGGAGCTGAACCGGGGGTGGAGCGGGTTCTCGAACTTCGCCATCTCGTTCTCGATCATCTGCATCCTCGCCGGCTGCTTCACGACGTACGGACAGGCGCTCAAGAACGGTGGGCCGATCGCGATCTCGATCGCCTGGCCGCTGATCTGCGTGCTGATCCTCGCCGTCGCGGTCTCGATGTCCGAGCTCGCCTCCGCCTATCCGACGGCCGGCGGCATCTACTACTGGGCCTCCCGCCTGGGCGGACCGGCCTGGGGCTGGTTCACCGGCTGGTTCAACCTGATCGGCCTGGTCGCTGTGGTCGCGTCCGTGGTGTACGTGAGCGCGGTCTTCCTGATCAACCTGCTCGGCCTCTACGAAGTGCACTTCATCTTCAACTTCGTCAAGGCGGCGGCCGGGACGAACGTCCACTACAGCGCCCACATCGAGTTCGCCATGTTCGTCGTCATCGCGATCGCCGCCGGGTTGATCAACGTGTTCTCGCGCCAGCTCATCTCGCTGCTCTACAACGTCTCGGCGTGGTGGAACATCATCGGCGTCCTCGCGATCGTGGTGATCCTCATCGCCGTGCCCTCCCACCACGCGAGCCTGTCCTATGTCTTCGGCCACAAGGGCAACGAATCGGGCTTCAACGGGGGCGCTGTAACCGGGCTCAAATTCTGGATCTACATTCTCCCGCTCGGGTTCCTGCTGACGATGTACACGATCACCGGCTACGACGCCTCGGCGCACATCTCCGAGGAGACCCACGGCGCCGAACACTCCTCCGCGCAGGGCATCTGGCGTTCGGTCCTGTACTCGGCGATCTTCGGCTGGATCGTGCTGCTGGCGATCACGTTCGCGAT
>Ga0302325_10001648_pt1 | contig 56312 bp, 54 predicted proteins | sample Palsa_T0_2_FD_201948 | JGI IMG/M metagenome (GOLD analysis project Ga0302325, IMG submission 201948) | Peat permafrost microbial communities from Stordalen Mire near Abisko, Sweden - Palsa_T0_2 | ecosystem: Environmental > Terrestrial > Soil > Palsa > Peat permafrost | place: Sweden: Abisko... | reverse complement strand
CGTCCCAGAGCGTCCAGCCGGGCCGGCGCTCCTGGATTTCGGGGGTGGTCAACCCCTCGTAGGCGCCATAGTCCCATTCCACGAGATCGGGATCGGACTCCCCGACGAACCCGGCCAGGCTGCAGGTCTCCTCGGCCCGGACCAGAGGGCTGGTGAGCACCTGCCCGAAGGTGGCGGGGCCGAATTGACGAACCAGCAGGCCGGCGGCTTTTGCCTGCTCACAGCCCTCGGGAAGCAGGGGAATATCGGTGCGGCCGGTGTGCCTTCCCGTCTCGGACCACTCGGTCGCACCGTGACGAAGCAGGACGATCCGGCCAGGCATGGGCCGTAGACCACCACGGGCCGGAAATCGGCGCAACTCGGTGCGAACAACCCGATGGAATGATCAGGAGGCCGGCGCGGTTATACCCGACAGGTTGATCCCGGATACACCCGGGTACGTACGACTGAGAGTGAGCCAAGAAACGTTTGGAGCGAAGATGAAGAGCGCGGTGAGCACGTCGGACACATTGGGACTGATGCTGCGAGACCTGGACCAATTCCCAATGCCCGATCATGAGCAGCAGGTCGAGTTGGCCAAGCGGGTCGCGGCCGGAGACGATGCGGCGCGGAGGCAGATGGTGGCCGCCAACCTGCGGCTGGTAGTGCACTGGGCCCGGCGATACCAGGACCGGGGGGTCGACATGGCCGATCTGGTCCAGGAAGGCACGTTTGGACTGATGCGGGCCGTGGACAAGTTCGACTGGGAGCGCGGCTTCCGGTTTTCGACCTACGCCACGTGGTGGATCCGCCAGGCTCTGCAGCGTGCCGTACAGCAGCATGGCCGGACCATCCGCATCCCCCTCGAAGTGGGAGAGCACATTCAGCGCCTGGAGCTGACCAAGTCCGAGCTGGCCAGCACCTTGGGTCGCGCGCCCACGGTGGCCGAGTTGGACGAGGCCACGGGCATGACCGCCGACGAGCGTGAGGCGCTCGAGGATGTGGCCCGCGTCACCGCATCGCTCGACCAGCCCGCGGCGCTCGAGTCGTCGACCACGCTCGGGGAGCTCGTTGCCCCGGACAGCTCTGACTTTGTGATGGACGTCGAGGAGACAATGGTCTACGAGCGGGTCCGCGACGCCGTTGAGCGCCTGCCGGGCCTGCAGCGAGACGTGCTGCGACTCCGCTTCGGCTTCGACGGCGATTCCCCCGCCTCGTTGCAGTCGACGGCGGAGCGACTCGGCGTGGGCGTCCGCCGAGTGCGCCGGGCCGAGGAGGAGGCGCTGGCTGCGCTCTCGTTCGATGCTGACGTGGTCGGCATCCACGAGGCCGCCTGAGCCACGCCCCTCCGGGCTTCGGCCGCGGGACACCGCGCCTGACGCGCGGTCTCAATGCTTGGTCGAGATCGGCTCAGCAGAGGCGGAGCCGGTCCGATCAGCCCAGATAGGCCTGGAGATCTTCGGACAGTGGTGACGTGAATTCGATGCGCTCGCCCGTGAGCGGATGGATGAAGCCGAGCTTGAAGGCGTGCAGGAAGAAACGCCCAGACCCGAGCCGCTTGTCCGCCACCCCGTAGCGGGCGTCCCCCACCACCGGGTGCCCGATCGCCGCCATGTGCACGCGTATCTGATGCGTCCTCCCGCTTTGGAGTGCGAGCTCGATCAGGGTGGTCGGCCTCTCCCCGCTCCGCCGCTCCAAGACCGTGTAGGCGGTGCGGGCCGGCTTGCCGCCGGCGGTGACCGCCATCTTGGTGGGCGTGCGGCTCGAGCGGCCGATGGGCGCCTCCACCTCGCCCCTATCGCCCGCAACGTTGCCGACCACCAGCGCCAGGTACCGGCGCTCCATCGTCCTCGTGGCCAACTGGTCGACCAGCGCCCGGTAGGCCTCCTCGGTCCGGGCCACGACGAGAAGGCCCGAGGTCCCCTTGTCGAGCCGGTGCACGATGCCGGGCCGGTCGGGTGGGCACACGCCGGACGCCACCAGGTCGGCCAGGTCGGGGAAGCGGGCAAGCAGCCCCCCGACCAGGGTCCCCCCGTCATGTCCCGCGCCGGGATGCACCACGAGCCCGGCCGGCTTGTCCACCACAGCCACCGCATCGTCGGCGTAGACGACCTCGAAGCGCACACCGGGCTCCGGGGCCACCCCTACCGACTTCGCGGCGGGCAACACGATGGTGAGGACGGCTCCTTCGTGGAGCACCACTCGGCCCGCCGAGACGGCCGCACCGTCGACCAGGACCCGTCCCGCCGCAATGAGCTCGGTGGCCGTGCCCCGGGAGACGTCTGCCACCATGGCCACGCCACGATCCACGCGCACGCCGGCCAGCAGCGCCGGGACCTCGGTCGAGATGGTCTCCTCGCCGGCAGCCTCGGGCGTCGCTGACCCGGGTTCGAAATCCGGGCTCACGTCGCCTCCCCGACCTTGGTCTGAAACTGGGCGCGACTCCCGAACAGCAAGGCCACGACGATGACGATCACTCCGACCGTCACGCAGGCGTCGGCCAAGTTGAACGTGGGCCAATAATCCAGCGTGATGAAGTCGGGCACCTTTCCCCCTGGCCCGCCCACGATCCGCTCGCTCAGGTTCCCCACCGCGCCGCCCAGCACGAGGCCCGCCCCGATCGCCAGCGTCAGGGTGCGGACCTGGGCCACCACGAAGGCCAGCACCAGCACGCCGATGCACAGCAGGACCGTCACGAGAAGAGCTCGGCCGCTGAAGAGGCTGAAGGCGAACCCTGAGTTGTAGGTGAGCGCCAAACCGAAGGGCCCCCAGACGTGACGGACATCGTGGAGGTGGTCGATGGCGAGCGACGTCGTCACCCGGTCCGCCACCACCACGACGACGGCGATGGCGAAGGCCAGGACCCCGAACCGGGTCAGCGCCGCGACAGCCCTCCGCTCTTGCACGCCACGCAGAGCCGCGCGTAGGGCAGCGCCCGCAGGCGCGGCTTGGGAATCGGCTGGAAGCAACGTTCGCAATAGCCGTACGTCTTGTCGACGATGCGCTTCAGCGCGTCGTCGATCTCTTCGACCGCCAGGGTGGCCTGCCCCGACAGAGCGAGATTGCGCTCGCGATCGACCGTCACGGTGCCGCCTTCGCCCGACTCCTCGTCGAACTGGACGTCGCCGGGCTCCCGCTCCAGGGCCAGCGAGTCCGCCTCGGCGCGCAGCGACGTCGCCTGCTCCTGGTAGATGGCGCGATCGGCCAGCAGCAGCTCACGCACTTCCTCGAGGAACTTGGCGTCCTTGGCGTAAGGCCCGGTCTTGGGCCGGACCGGAGGCGGAGCCTTGGGCTTGGGTGTGAAGGTGGTGCGGGCCGGGACGACCGCCGACGCCTCGCCGTTGGTTGCGGCGGCCCGAGCGCCCGACGCCGCCTTCTTGGCGGCCGGCTTGTCCGCCGCCTTCTTGGCCGCGACGGGAGCCGGACTGGCCTTCTTGGCAGGTGCGGCCTTCTTGGCCGCAGGCGCCGCCTTCTTGGGTGGTGGCGCTGCCTTCTTCGTCGTCACCGCCTTCTTGGCCGTCGCCGTCACGCTCTTTTTGGAAGCGACGGTCGACTTCTTCGCTGACGATGCGGGCCTCTTGGCCGCGGTGGCTGCCTTCTTCACAACGGGAGCTGCCTTCTTTTTGGTGGGGGCGGGACGCTTTGTCGCCTTGGCGTCAACCTTCGCCGAGATCTTTTTGTTCCCGGCCGTGGCGGTCGTCGCCGCGGCCGATCGCGATGCCGGCGCCCGCTTGACCTGGGCACCTTTGCTCGCTGGGGTCATCGTTCCCTCCTTCGGACCACGTCAGGTGGCCGGATTCCCCGGACACGACCTCGTCCGGGGAGCGGGTGACGATACCGGAATGCGAGGGACAGGGGCAACAAGCCCCACCGCCCGCGGGTGGATCAGAGGGACCCGGGCGCTCCCGAAGCCGATGCGCTCTGCAGGTTCAGGGTCGGCGGGCCGGCGTCGGCCTCGGACACCGTCCCCTGCGCGTCTTCCGGCTGGGGGGCCGGAGCGGGTGACGCCTTCGGCTTCACGCCCATGAGCGAGTTCGCCGGTTGCACGTTCTCGTCCACCCATTTGAGGATCTCCGAGAGAGCGCCGCGCAGGCGGTTGCGCTCCGACTCGAGGTGCCGGGCCATGCTCTCGACATCGGTCGCCAGGTCGGTCCGGGTGGCCTCCAGCCGCGTGACCTCCTCCCGGAGCTTCTGGTGGGTCTCGGCCTGCAGTTGTGCGGCCGTCGCCTCGGCGGCGGCGATGGCGGCCCGGGCCGTCTCCTCCGCTTGCGCGACCACAGAAGCGGCCTCCGCCTCGCTCTCCCGCTTCGTCTGGTCCACGAACTTCTGCGCCAGCAGGAGTGTGCGCTGCAGCGTCTCGTCGGACAGCGCATTGGCCTCGGCCGTCGCCGCAGCAACGGCAACACCCTCTTGGCTCTCGGCCGCCACCGGAGCTGCCCGCTTGTCTCGCTCGAGCTGGGCGATCCGCTCACTGGCCTGGCGCAGCCGCTCGTTCAGTTGCCGGACGTGCTCCTGCAGCGCCTCGGCTTCCTGGGCCGCCTTGTCCAGGTACTCATCGACCTCGTCGACGTTGTAGCCCTTTAACCCGAGGCGGAACTCGACGGTGCGAAGTGTGTCGAGGATGGAGGAAGGAGCCTGAGAATTGTCCATGGATCCCAAGTGTAACCCCCTGCTCACGTCATTCCAGGTATGGCGGGAGTTAGTGGAGAAGCACCGGAATCAGCACGAATTGCGCAACCAGGATGACGACGAGGAAGGAGAAGTCGAGCCCACCCATCGGCTTGATGATCCGGCGCACGGGACGCAGGACCGGCTCGGTGGCCTGGAAGAGGAAGTACTGGACCCGGGACAACGTGGTCCCCGGCTGAATCCGGAACCAGCTCAGAATTGCATACGGGAACATGATCAGCCAGATATAAGCCTCGATCAGCCACGCCAGAACATGAAAGATGCTCACTAGCCCGCGAGGGTAGTTCGTTCAGTCGCGGCCGAAGCCGCGCTCCACCAGCCGCTGCCGTTCTTCCTCGGAGACCTTCACGTTGGTCGGCGCCAACAGGAACACCTGGTCCGCCACCTTTTCCATCTCGCCGCTGAGGGCGTAGGTGACACCGCTGCAGAAGTCGATCATGCGCCGCTGCAGGTCCCGGTCCGCCATTTGAAGGTTCACGATGACCGGGCGGTTGTCCTTCAGGCGATCGGCGATCTCCTTGGCGTCGCCGAAGCGCGACGGCGCCACCACGTGCACGCGGCCCGCCAGTGCCGGCGCCGGACCGGTCGGGTTCATAGTCGGGTCGACCGGGACAGCCCGCACTGCCGTCGGGCGGGACGCCACGTTGCTGGGTGTCGACCGGGTCTGCTCCCTCGGCTGAGCCGACTCTCGGGGAATGGTGCGCACCCTGCTCATGCCGCCGCTGAACGCCTCGGCCGGCTCCTGATCCAGGTCCTGAGACCGGGATTCCACCCTGGTCGCGGCCGAGAAGCCGCGTGGCGCGCGATCCTCCAGGTCGTCGTACTCGTCATACTCGTCATCGAGCAGGCCGAGATACACCATGGTCTTCTTCATGAACGAGGGTGACATTCCTTCTCCTGTCCTCGGACAGCGTAGTGCCTGCTCGGCAACCCAGGCAGGTCCTGAACCACCAGGACCCGGCCGCTCCCACTGTCACGCTCCGCCTCAGCCTCAGGTCGGGCTCCACCAGAGGTTGCCCGTCAGCCTCCACCTGAGACCGCGCCGGCCGGAGGGCGCGCTCCGAAGAGGGCCCGGCCGATGCGCACCATCGTTGATCCGGCCGCCACGGCCGCCTCGAGGTCGTCGCTCATCCCCATGGAGCGCTCCTCGAGCCCCAGACGGTCGGCCAGGCGCCCCAGCGTTGCGAAGGCCTCCTCGGCCGCGCCCTCGCCCGGGGCCGCCACCGTCATCAGGCCCCGCACCTCGAGCCCCAGGTCGCCCAGCCGAGCCACGAGCTCGCCCGCCGCGGCCGGGGAGCAGCCGTTGCGGCCGCCCAGACCGGTCGTCTCGACCTGCACCAGGACCCGCGCCTCGGGCGCGAAGCGGGCGATCCGCTCGCCCTCGGCGGCGCGGGCCACGCTCTGCCACAGCCCCACCAACGGCGCCAGCTGCGCCACCTTGTTGCGCTGGACCGCACCGAGAAAATGCCAGACCACCCCGGGGTCGTCGCTGTCGGCGGCTGCCTTCTCCACCAACTCCGCGGCGTAGTTCTCTCCCAGGTCGGTCAACCCCGCCTGACGCGCCGCCGACACCGCCTGCGGACCGAAGCCTTTGGTGACACCGACCACCCGCACCCGGGAAGGGTCGCCCCCGGCACGCTCGATCCGCCGACGGACGGCGAGGAGCCTCCCCGCGACGTCGTCGCTAGCGGAGGAAGGAGGGGACGTCGAAATCGTCGTCTCCCAGGTCGAGCTCGTCGTCCGACGCTGTGGCATCGGCGAAGATGTCCACTGGCTCCGGCGTGGAGAAGATCGTCGACGCCAGGTCACCCGACTTGGAGGTGGCCGCAGTGCTCTCTTCCCAGCGCTCGAATCCGGCGGCGATCACTGTGACGCGCACCTCGTCCCCCATGTTGTCGTCGATGACGGCGCCGAAGATGATGTTGGCGTCGGGATGCGCCACGGCGTGGATGATCTCGGCGGCTTCGTTCACCTCGAAGAGCCCGAGGTCGGAACCACCGGCGATGTTGAGCACCATCCCCCGGGCACCCTCGATCGAAGCCTCGAGCAGCGGCGACGTGATGGCGGCACGCGCTGCGTTGGCGGCCCGTCCCTCCCCGATGGAGGAGCCGATGCCCATGATGGCCGTGCCGGCGTTGGTCATCACCATCTTCACGTCGGCGAAGTCCGTGTTGATGAGGCCGGGCACCGTGATCAGGTCGGTGATGCCCCGCACGCCCTGCAGCAGCACCTCGTCGGCCATCTTGAACGCGTTGACCATGCTGGTCTTGTCGTTCGAGACCGTCAGGAGGCGGTCGTTGGGGATCACGATGAGCGTGTCCACCTTCTCCTTGAGGATGCCGATCCCCTTCTCCGCCTGCATAGCGCGGCGGCGCCCCTCGAAGGTGAAGGGACGGGTCACCACACCGATGGTCAGCGCACCCAGGCCCTTGGCGATCTCGGCCACCACCGGTGCGGCGCCGGTGCCGGTGCCCCCGCCCTTGCCTGCGGTGATGAAGACCATATCCGCGCCCTGGAGCGCCTCCTCGATCTCCTGGCGGTGCTCCTCGGCGGCCAGCCGCCCGACCTCGGGGTCGCTGCCGGCGCCGAGCCCACGCGTGAGCTGGCGCCCGATGTCCAGCTTCAGATCGGCATCGCTCATGAGCAGAGCCTGGGCGTCGGTGTTGGCCGCAATGAATTCGACGTTGCGCAGACCTGAGTCGATCATCCGGTTGACGGCATTGACTCCGCCGCCGCCGACCCCGACGACCTTGATCACTGCCAGGTAGTTGCCCTGGGAAGGCACGGTCGTCATGAACTCCCTCGTCCTCGGGTCGATCGCCGACCGGTCACTTGCTGATGGTTTCCGCCAAACGTCGACCGCGGGGTGCGACCAGCGACCCATCCCTGAACCTCTGGAGAAGGTTGATGTTCACGGTGCGGGAACGTGGCCCCACCATACGGTCGGGTGTTCAGGCTGGTCAAGCATCCTACGTCACCCTGACGTGACCGTCGGCGCATCGGGGACGCTGACGTCGATCACGTCCCCGTTGTGCAGGGCCGCCCCGGCCAGAATGGCCGAAATATCTTCGTACTTGGCGGTGAGCTGGGTCGCGGTCCCGACGTCGACCGCGACCGGCGTGGTCAGGGTCAGTTGCACCCAGCCGGCCGGCTCCACGGTGACCCCTGTCACCTGGCCCACGAACGAGGCCGGCAGCGACGCCGCGACCCGCAGGCCTGCCGAGTCCCTGGCAGAGAGCACCGTCCCCGGGTCGCCCGGCGGCTGCGGGACGGTCAGGAGCAGCAGCCCGGTTGGGCGCGTCGCGGACTCCTCGAGCACCCGGCCGTCGTTGCTCAGCGACTCCCACTGGCCCGCTGCCGTGGCCGCGGTGAAGCGCGGCGTCTCCTCGGTCACGGCGATGTGGACGCCGTCGGGCCATGACACCCGCACCGTCGCAGTCCGCACCCAGGGGAGCCGTTCCAGGCGGGCGGCGGCAGCGGCGCCGTTGACGTCGAGTAGCGGCGGGCGATCGGCCAGTCCGGCCTGGGACACCACCTGGGCCGCCGTCTCGTGCACGTTGCCGGTCACGGTCACCGAGCGGGCGGCGAAGAGCGGCGTGTGGAGGATGAACCATCCGCCGACGATGAGGAGTGCGACACCGAGCACGAAGCCGGCGACCACCAGTCGGCGCCGGCCCTGCTCCCGGATGACGGCCGTCCGCCGGGCCGAGATGCGCGGGTCCATGCGACCACCGCTGCGGGTTCGCCCGGGCCGCCCGTGCTCCGGGCGGCGGGCCCGGCGCGCTGGTGGGCTCTTCACCCCGGTCGCTCCGTCAGGCGTCATGGCGTCCATCCACGGGGCCATTGTTCCCGGCGCCGAAGCCGAGGAGGCGGACCTCGGTCTGCAGCACGACCCCGCTGTGCTCCGCCACCACGCCTCGCACGTGCGCTATCAGCGCGTACACGTCGTCCGCCCGCCCGTCCTTGTCGGCCTGAATGAAGTTGGCGTGCTTCTCCGAGACGCGGGCCGTGCCCATCCGGAAGCCCTTCAACCCGGCCGCCTCGATGAGCCGTCCCGCCGAGTCGCCTTCGGGATTGGTGAACACGGAGCCGGCGTTGGACCCGCCGGGCTGATGTGCGCGCCGCCATCTGACGATGGCGGTCACCGCCTCTTGTTCCTCCTCGGCCGATCCCGGCGTGACGCCCAACTCAGCGGCGACCACCAACTGGGTCGGCACCAAAGAGGAGGAGCGGTAGCCGTACGCCAAGCGGCTGACGTCGTCTGTGCCGCCGGCATCACTGAAAAGATCGACCCAGCTGTAGCGGGCGACGCACGACGCCATGTCCGATCCGTGGCCCCCCGCGTTCATGCGCACCGCGCCGCCGACCGAGCCCGGCACCCCGACCGCCCATGACAATCCGCTCCATCCCGCGTCGGCCACCCGGCGCGCCAGCACCGGCAGGGCCACCGCGGCGCCCGCCCGGACAACGGCACCGGCGCCATGAGGCGTGCCCCCCGGACGGGGCAGGTCGATGCCGCCGAAGCCGGAGCCGAGATGCACGACCACGCCGTCGAATCCCTCGTCGGCCACCAACAGGTTGGAGCCCCTTCCGAGGACGAAGACGGCTGGCGGCGGACACGACGCCAGCGCCTCCCGCCAGGCCAGGCGCACCTCGGCGAGGTCGTCCGGGCCCTCGATCTCGACGAAGAAGGCCGCCGGCCCCCCGACGCCGTAGGTGGTCAACGGACCCAGCGGCTTGCCGAGCGTCGCCCGATCCCCCACAGCGGCGGCCAGGGCGCGCCATTCCTCGCTTGCGGTCACCACCCCCTCACCGGAACGTCACCACGAGGGTGACTCGAGCAACTCGTCGGGCAGCGCGGTCAGGTCACCCGCCCCGAGGGTGAGACAGAGGTCCCCTGGACGCAGCTCGGCGCGCACGGCCTGCCGCAGCTCCTCCCAGCCCGCCACGTAGGCGACGGGAAGCCGCGGGTCCCGGGCCCGGACGGCGTCAGCCACCAGCCGGCCCGACACGCCGGGAATGGGTCGTTCGCCGGCGCTGTAGATGTCGGTCACGACCAGCACGTCGGCATCGGCGAACGCGCTCCCGAACTCGGTCGCCAGGGAGGCCGTGCGGGAGAAGCGGTGCGGCTGGAACACGGCGACGACGCGCTCCCAGCCGCCGGTCTGGGCCGTCGCGAGGGCGGCGCGCACCTCGGCCGGGAGGTGCGCGTAGTCGTCGACGAAGGTCACTCCGGCGGCCTCGCCACGGAATTCGAAACGCCTGGTCACTCCGGCGAAGCGGGCCAGGGCGGCCTGGGCGGCGGCGAAGGGCGCTCCGACCTGCAGCGCCGCCACAATGGCCGTTGCGGCGTTCCGCGCGTTGTGCAGGCCGGGGACGCCGATGTGGACCGTTCCCAGGTCCCCGTCCGGCCCGCGCAGGGTGAAGGTCACTGAGCTGCGTTGCAGATTGAGGTGCTCCATGACGTACGTCGCTCCGGGGTCGGCACCGACCGTGGTCGCGCCGCGGTCGCGTCCGATGGCCGCCGCCTCCGGATCGTCGGCACACACGACCGACCCCAGGCGGGCACGGGCCAGGAAGACCGCGAAGGCGTCGCGCAGGACGTCGAACGTGCCGTAGAAGTCGAGGTGATCCGACTCGACGTTGGTCAGCACGGCCAGATCGGGCGTAATCGCCTGGAAGGTGCCGTAGCTCTCGTCAGCCTCGACGACGAGCCACTCCCCCGTGTCCCACACGGCATTGGTGCCGATCTCGTTGACGTCAGCTCCGATCAGGAACGAGGGCCGCAGACCCGCCTCGACGAGGATGAGCGACAACATGGAGGCGGTGGTCGTCTTCCCATGCGTGCCGGCGACGGCCAGGCAGCGGCGCGTGGCGCAGATGGCGGCGAGCATCTCGGAGCGGGGCACCACCCGGATGCCGCGGGCACGCGCCTCGGCGAGCTCGGGGTTCTCTGGCTGCACCGCCGGCGAAGAGGTCACCGCGTGGGCGTCGGCCACGTTCTCGGGGCTGTGTCCCACCGCCACCGTGACGCCGAGGGAGCGGAGCCGCTCCGCCAGCGGCGAATCCTTCAGGTCCGAGCCCGTGACCTGGTGGCCCATGGCCCGCAGCACCAGCGCGATGGCGCTCATGCCGGCCCCCCCGATGCCCACGACATGGATGTGTTGGGGCACTCCCAGGTCGAGCGGGCCCCCTCCCTCCGGCGTGTCAGCGGGCATGGGCATCGACCAGCTCGGCGACGCGGGCGGCGGCGTCGGGGCGTCCGTTCCGACGAGCTGCCTCACGCATGCCCTCCAGCCGTTCCGGATCGCCCAGTAGCGCATCGAGCTCCATGCCAAGCCGCCTTCCGTCGCAGTCGGGATCGGGGACGAGGATGGCCGCGCCCATGGCGACCAGAGCCTGGGCGTTGCGGGTCTGGTGGTCGCGTGGGGCGCCGGGCAGAGGGACGAGGATTGCCGGCACACCGGCCATCAGGATCTCGGCCACCGTCATGGCGCCGGCGCGCACGACGCAGACGTCGGCGGCGTTGTAGAAGTCCGGCATATCGTCTTCAAAGGGCACCACCCGGTAGTGCAGACCGGGATCGTCGAACCCTCCCGTTCCTCCTGTCTCCTCCCTTTTACGCCTTTTACGGGAGGCGAAGTCCTCATAATCGCGTCGACCCGTGACCTGGTAGAGCGCGCGGGCGGCGCAGCCGGCCCAGGCCCCCTCGGCCAGGTCGGCCACGGCGCGGTTGACTCGCCGGGCGCCGAGCGACCCGCCGGCACACGTCACGGTCTGGCGATCGGGTGGCAGGCCCAGTGTCACCCGGCTGGCGGCCCGTCCTTCAGCGGTCCGGTCGAGGGTGGCGAGCGCGGGCCACACGGGCGTACCGGTGAGGTGGGTCCGGGGCAGGTCCGTGCCGGCGAAGGCCACGGCATTGGCAGCGGCAACCCGACCGAACAGACCGTTGACCGCACCGGGGACGGCGTCGGTGGTCATGCAGACGATGGGCACCCTGGTGAGCAATGCCGCCAGCCCGGCGGGGAAGCTGGCGTACCCACCCACGACGACCACGACCCGCGGGCGACGAAGCGAGAACGATCCGAGCGCCTGGAGGCAGGCCCAAACCAAGCCGGTCACCGCTCCCGCATTGGCCCACCAGGCGGAGGGACGCAGGCTGCGACGCAGTCCCCGGCCGTGTAGGAGCGTGAAGGGGAACTCGAGCTTCGGCCACGTTGATGCCTCCTGGCCACGGCGCGAGCCATAGAGCTCGATCGACGCCGGAGCGTGGCCTCGCGCCACGAGCGCGCGCGCAATCTGCAGCGAGGGGACGATGTGACCGCCCGTCCCGCCGCCCGCGACCACCGTGCCGCGCCGTACCCTCACCGACCTCGGGCTGCGCTGGCAGGCTTGCGACCCGACCCGGCGATCCGGAGCGTGTTGCCGGACTCACCTTGCCGGGCGACGTTGATGAGAATCCCGGCCGCCACCATGGTGATCACCAGCGAGGAACCGCCGAAGGAGATGAACGGGAGCGGAATGCCGGTGACGGGCAGCACCCCCACCACCGCCCCCACGTTGATGAGCGTCTCCGCCCCCACCCACGCGACGAGACCGAGGGAGAGCAACGCGCCGAACCGGTCGGTCGACTGCACTGCCGCCCGGATGCCGAGCCACACGAATCCGCCGAGGAGGGCGAGCACGAACAAGGCGCCGACGATCCCGAGCTGCTCACCGATGACGGAGAAGATGAAGTCGGTGTGCGCGTTGGGAAGGAAGCCCCACTGCGCCTGGCCACCACCGAGCCCAGAACCGACGAGGTGGCCCGACCCGAGCCCGATGAGCGACTGCATCACTTGGTATCCCGAGCCCGAACTGTGGGCCGACGGGTCCATGAACGACAGCAGCCGGGCCCGACGGTAGGGCGAGGCCACCGCAACGATGAGCGCCAGCCCCACCAGCGCAGCCAGGACCTTCATCACCGGGCCGAGACGCACGCCGGACACGAACAGCAGCGCCAGCGCGATGAAGCCGAGGACCATGGCCGTGCCCATGTCCGGCTGGGCCAGGATGAGCACGCAGGCGAAGCCGGTCACGATGAGCAGCGGGCCGATGATGCGACGGTCGGCAGAGTCCTCGTCGAGGCGGCGCGTGATGAAGTCGGCGGCGAACAGGGTGAGAGCCAGCTTCATCAGCTCGGACGGCTGGAGTCGGAACTGCCCGAAACCGACCCAACGGCTCGACCCCATCGCATGGACACCGAGACCCGGAACCAGCACCACGAAGAGAAGGCCGAACGTCACGAGGAGGATGAGGGGGCTGAAGCGCCGGAGTTTGCGGTAGTCGAAGCGGATGGTCAGCCACAGGGCGACGGCACCGATCGCCATCCACATGGCCTCGCGGATGAAGATGGCGTACGGCGAGCCATAGGTGGCGATGGAGATGACCGAGGAGGCCGAGCCGACCATCACGAGTCCGATGACGCAGAGCAGCACGACATCGAAGAGCAGCAGTGTCGAGACCGATAGCCGGCGGCTGCCGATGCGGATGCCGAGGCTGTCGGCGCGGGCGGCGGCCCCGCGGTGCGTCGTCGAGCGCGGGCCCGAGGTCGGCGCCTTCGTCGTGGTCGTCCGGCGAGGTCTCGGTGCCGTGTGGCGCTCGGTCTGGGCAATGCTGCGCGTTGACGTCATGCCACCCACTCCCCCTGGGCGCGGGCGCGCCGCTCCGCCCGGTCCGACACCCGATGCATGAGCACAGTCTCCCCTACCGGGCCGGCCGAGTGGCGGACCGCGGCGCCGGTCTGTCCCTCGACCTCGTTGCCGATGCCGATGTCGGTGCCGGTGCCGGTGCCGGTGCCGGTGCGCCAGCCGCCGCTCATGTGAACTTCGCCACGGTGAGGTAGTCCCCGTAGAAGATGCCGAGGCCCAAGGCGCAGAAGAGCCCGCCGAGGATCCAGAAGCGGACGATCACCGTCGTCTCGGGCCAGCCGCCGAGCTCGAAATGGTGGTGGATGGGGGCCATGCGGAAGATGCGACGGTGGAACGCGCGGAAGCTGATGATCTGGAGGATGACCGACACGGTCTCCATGACGAAGAGCCCGCCGATGATGAGCAGCAGGAGATCGAGATTGAGGAGGAGGCAGATGGCGGCCAACCCGGCGCCGATGGCCAGCGACCCGGTGTCGCCCATGATGATCTTGGCCGGCGCCGCATTCCACCAGAGGAAGCCGATGCAGCCCCCGGCGAGAGCTACCGAGACCAGCGCCAGGTCGACGGCCGACGCGGGGAGCACGTGGTAGATGGAGAAGTGCCGGAAGATCCAATAACCCATGATCGAGAGCACCGCGAAGCAGAACGTCCCCGACCCCGCCGCCAGACCGTCGACGCCGTCGGTAATGTTCACCGCGTTCGACGCACCGACCATGACCAGGACCGCGAAGACGATCCATCCGGCCGGCCCGAGATTGATGCCGATGACGTCGATTCGGGTGAATGACAGCGCCGTCGACGTGTGGGCCCAGTACACAGAGAGCACGGCGAAGACCAACGCGCAGGCGATCTGTGCCCCCGACTTTCCCCGCTTGTTCAGCCCGAGACTCCGCCGGTGGTGCACCTTGATGTAGTCGTCCAGGAATCCGATGAGTGCGAACGCCACCACGGCGCCGATGGCGAGATAGCCGGTGCGCGAGAAACGGATCTGGGTGCCGATGTGCCCGATGGCGTATCCGAGGACCGTGGCGGCCACGATGGCGATGCCGCCCATGGTCGGCGTTCCTGCCTTGGCGGAGTGTGAGGCCGGGCCATCCTCCCTGATGTGCTGCCCCAGCTCGCGCTTTCGGAAGTAGCGGATCAGGAAAGGGGTGAAGAGAATGGCAATCCACAGCGAGACGCTTCCCGAGACAAGGAGGCCGAGCACGTGCCGTCAGGCCTCCGGCGGGGAGTCACGGAGAACCGACTCCGAACGCCCCGACACGGCAGCGCCGACGGATGTTCCCGTGTGAGACGGGGCCCAGGTCCGCGGGTTCGATGCGAAGCGGGCCGAGAGGGCACGGCGGGCCTCGACGGCGTCGTCGAAGGGAAGGCGTCGCCCGGCGACCTCCTGGTACGTCTCGTGGCCCTTCCCCGCGATGACAACCAGGTCGCCGGGACGGGCGGCGTCGAGCGCCAGACGGATGGCAACGCCTCGATCCGGCTCGACCACGACCCGGGGGTTGCTGACCCCGCCGGGAACGCCCACCAGCACCTCCTCGATGATGGCCGACGGATCCTCGTCGCGCGGGTTGTCGGACGTCACGAAGGCGAGGTCGCTGAGGTCCGCTGCGGCTGCTCCCATCAGGGGCCGCTTGGCCCGGTCACGGTTCCCACCGCAGCCGAAGACGCAGAGCACACGCCCGGCGGGAGCCAATGCGCGCGCCTCTCCGAGCACCACCTGCAGCCCGACCGGTGTGTGGGCGTAGTCGACCAGCACCGTGAACGGGGGGCGCTCATCGGCAGTCCCGCGGGTTGGCGCCGCAGCGGACACCGCAGGCCCCGGCGCGGCGATGACCTGCAGCCGGCCCGGTACGGGTGCGACGTGGGCCAGGGCCCGGCCGATCTCCTCTGGCCCGAGGTCCAACTCGTCAAGGGCGAGCGCTGCCTCAGCCGCCAGCAGGGCGTCGTCGACGTTGATGGCGCCGGTCAGCGGCGTGCTGATGCGCTGGCCGCGCCAGGTGAACTCTGAGCGGCCGGCGTGCAGCACGACGTCGGTCGCGTCGGCGTGATGCACGGCAATGGTCGGGATCCTGGCGCGAGCCAGGAGCCGCTGCCCCCAGGGATCGTCGGCGTAGACGACGCCGCGGAGCGCCTGACTCGGGGTGAACAGCATCGCCTTGGCTTCGAAGTACTCCTCCATCGACCCGTGGTAGTCCAGATGGTCGTGGCTGAGGTTGGTGAAGACGGCGACGTCGAAATGGATGCCTTCGACGCGCGACTGCACCAGCGCGTGGCTCGAGACTTCCATCGCCACAGCGTGGCGATGGCCGTCGGACTTCTGGCGGTCGCGCACGCCGGCCAGGACCCGCTGCACCTCGGTGGCCTCGGGCGTCGTCCGCGTCCCGGACAACGTCCCCATGACATTGGTCGGACGCCCGGTCGCACCGAGCAGGTCGCCGAGCAATTGGGTCACCGTCGTCTTGCCGTTGGTACCGGTGACACCGATCATCAACAGGTCCCTCGCCGGATAGTCGTAAAAGGCGGCCGCCAGCCGCGCCATCACCGGACGCATGGTGCCGGGCGCGATCCGGGTCTGCACCACCCGGTGGTCGATCAGTTCGGGAATGAACTGCTCGCACAACAGTCCGACGGCCCCGCGGTCCACCGCCTCGCTGGCGTAGGCGTGCCCGTCGCTGACAAGTCCAGGAACACAACAGAAGAGATCTCCCGGCACGACCCGACGGCTGTCGTGCGAAATGCCGCTCACCTCGACCGATGAGGGGTCACCAACGGACTCGATCACCTCTATGTCGTCGAAAAGGAGGTTCATAGGCACGCGTGGCATGGTCGAACCGACAGCGTTGCATGGCTCGGACACCCCTGCGACCCGGCCGCAATGGGTGTGTGGCCCAGGGTCACGTGATGTCCTGGGCCTGGGCCGCCGCCGATTCCGTCGTGGAGCCCGGGGTCGCGGGGGCGGTCTGCACCCCCGGGGTGGTGGGGATGTCGTACCGGTGCAGCGCGTAGCTCATGATCTGCGAGAACACCGGTGCCGCCACCGTGCCGCCGAAGATCGGCGTCGGTCGGTCGAGGACCACGATCATGGAGAGCGTCGGATTGGCCGCCGGTGCGAACCCGACGAAGGAAGCCATGTAGGCGCCCGTGACGTAGGAGTCCTTGCCGGTCGTAGGGATCTGGGCCGTTCCGGTCTTACCGGCCACGGTGTACCCGGGCACAGCCGCGCTGGTGCCGGTGCCCTCGTTCACGACCTGCTCCAACATGGAGGTGAGCTCGGAGTCGACCGGGGGCGAGAAGACCTGGTGGGTGGCCGAGGGGGCGCTCTTCGTCACGACGCCCGAATTGCTGACGGTCGCCTGCACCAGCTTCGGTGCCACGTAGGTGCCGCCGTTGGCGACCGCGTTGTACGCGTCGAGGACTTGCAGAGCGCTGACGGCGTCCACCTGGCCGATGGGAAGGGAGACGTAATCCGTCGGCTCCCACTGGGCAGCGGTGGCCAGTAGGCCGGGCGACTCGCCCGGGAAGTCCAGGCCGGTGGGCTGTCCGAAGCCGAGCGTCTTCACCTGGTTGAGCAGCCGCTGCTCCCCCACGCCCTGAGCGATCTCCGAAGTGCCGATGTTGGACGACTGGGCCAGGATCTGCGTCGCGCTCAGCTGCTCGGTGGGATGGGGGTCGGCGTCGTGGAAGGTCGAGCCGTCGAGGCTGATCTGGTCGGGCACGGTGAAGACGGAATTGGGGTTGATCAGGCCGTCCTGCAGCGCGGCCGAGAAGGTCACCAGCTTGAACACCGAGCCCGGCTCGTAGAGCTGCGTCACGGCCAGGTTGCTCTGCGCCTCGTTGACCGCGTCATTCGGCCCGATGGGCACGACCCCACCAGGATCGGTGGGGGTCGCCGGGGGCGCTGCGCCGAGGGCGGCCGGGTGCGTCGCGGCGAGGTTGGCCATGGCGAGGATCTGGCCGGTCTTCACGTCCATGACGATGGCGGTGCCGCTGACCGCGTCGGAGGTTTCGATCTCCTTCGCCAGCGCCTGCTCGGACTCGTACTGCAGCTGGGAGTCCAGGGTGAGTTCCAGGCCTGTGCCAGGAGTCGAGGCCACCTGCTGCGTCACCGGCGACTGCGGCAGGGTGACACCGGCGGGCGACTCCTGAATCGTCTGCTTGCCGTTGGTGCCCGCCAGCAGGCCGTTGTCACCGAACTCCAGCCCGGCCGCACCGTGGCCGGCGGCGTTCGTGAAGCCCACCACGGGCGCCGCCAGGTTCCCGTTCGGCACCACCCGCTTCGAGTCGGCGATCAGGGAGATCCCGGGAAAGGCGTCCGCGGAGATCGTCTGCCCGGTGGCCTGCGAGAGCTCGCGGGCGACGACGACGTAGCCCGTCCGCCGATGGAGCTCCGCCGCCAGGGACGTCGCCGGAACGTGGATGAGGGGCGCCAGCGCCAGGGCGGTCTGGACGGGATGCGCGATCTGGAAGTCGTCAGCCACCACGTCATCGGTGGGAACCGAGACGGCCAGCGGCGATCCGTCGCGGTCGTAGATGCTGCCCCGCAGCGCGGGGAGCGACACCGAGATGGAAGATTCGCCCCGCGCAGCCGCCTGGTACGAGCCGGAACGCAGGACCTGGACGTCGACCAGTCTGGCCACGATGAGCAGCATGGCCACGAGGAGCACCATGCGCACGAGCCGCACCCGGCGCGTGAACGTGCCGCTTTCCCACCGGCGCCCTTGGCGCGACAGCGGGTGACGGGCCACCTTGGCCGGCGAGCGGTGCGGACGCTGCCGTGGTCGTGACGCGGTCGATCTCGCCGCGACAGTGGGACGACGCGGTACGGCGGGCGCACGACGCGCCGGTTGACCCGGGCGAGCCGGGCGAGGGGTCCGGGTGGGGGAACTCGATGATCCGCTGGCGGACGTACCACGCGGCCCCGCCGCTCGTCCCTGCGTCCGTCCCGACGCCGTCTTGGCTGTGCTCGAACGGCCGGAACCAGCGCGCGCGCGGTCACGCTCGTGTCGGGTCGTGACGCTCATGGCGTCGAAGTCGGCGTCGTTGTCGCTGAGGACGAGACAGAGCTGCCACTGCTCGACCCCGCCGGCGCGCCCGCACCCGTGGAGACAGTCGGCGGGGGTGGTGCGGGTGCGGGCGTCACCTTTGGGGTGGGGAGGGGCACGGAGAGCGAGACGTAGGGCAGTTCGGTCTGGGTGGCGCTGACCAGGTGGTCCTCGGCCGTGGCGGCGGCCACAATGCGCGACGGCGTCTCGAGCTGTGCGACGGAGAGTTCGTTCCGGCTGTGCGCAGCCAGCTCCATGGTGAGCTCCTCGTGGAGTGCGGAGAGCTTCACCTGGCCGTTGGCCAAGAGGGCCTGCCCCACCACCGCAGCCAGCAACGCGGCCACCACGATGGAGATCGACAGGATCGTGAGGACTCGTCCCTGACCAGTTGCGGTGCGGCCCCCTCGTATGCCGCGCCGGGGACGGGAGCGGGACGGGACGATCCGGAGCGGGGCGCGCCGGGTCGAAGGGGCTCCCGTGTCGCGCCCGGTACGGCGATGCGTGGCGGGGGCGGCCGCGGCGGAATGCCTGCGGGCCGCGGTCGCCGTGGCGGCAGGAGGAGGAGCCATCAGGACGCCGCGTCCGCGGGTTCGGGCTCTGTGCGCACGATCGCACGAAGACGGGCGCTCTCCGAGCGGGGGTTGACGGCGATTTCGGCCGCGGATGCCTTCCGCGCGCCCCGGAACACCAGCTGATGACGGACCACGGCGCCGCAGACGCACGGCAGGCTGGGCGGGCATACGCAGCCGCCGGAGGCGGCATCGGCAAACACCTGCTTGACGAAACGGTCCTCACCGGAGTGGTAGCTGATCACCGCGCACACGCCGCCGACGGCCAGACGCGCGATCGCCGCTGGAAGCGCAGCCTCGAGCTGCCCGAGCTCGTCGTTCACCTGAATGCGCAGTGCTTGGAATACCCGCCGGGCCGGATGACCTTTCCGGCGGGCCGGCGCCGGCACGGCCGACGCCACGACTTCGGCCAGCTGCCTCGTAGAGGTCAGTGGCCGGGATTTCACGACCGCTCGGGCGATGCGCCCGGACAAGCGGCCCTCTCCGTTCTCGCGGAACAAGGCGGCCAGGTCTTCCACCGGAAGGCCGTTGACCAGGTCAGCGGCGGTAGGCCCGGTGGTCGGGTCCATCCGCATGTCCAGCGGGCCGTCCTCGCGGAACGAGAACCCCCTCTCCGACCAGTCGAGTTGCGGGGAGCTGACCCCCAAGTCGAAGAGGACGCCCGCCAGAGGCTTCAGCCCTGGACCGGAGAGGACCGACTCCAGCGTGGAGAACGGAGCGGCCCGGAGATCGACGCGGTCCCCGAATGACGAAAGCCGCTCACGGGCCGCTTCGAGTGCGGCGGGATCGCGGTCCAGCCCGACGATGCGCAGGGAGCTGTAGGCCTCCAGCAAGGCCTCGGCATGCCCGCCGCCTCCGAGAGTCGCGTCGACCACCACACCGGGGGGCACGGAGGCGAACAGCGAGACCACTTCGTCGCGCAGCACGGGAATGTGTTCGTACGATTGGGCCATCTGCAGCCCCTCGGCCGGTGGGTCGAGTCGGGGGTGGAGATCCGTACGACCAACGTGGAGGTGGGTGGAGTGGCCTTCCAGCGCGCCGGTCGAGGAGCTGCACATGGTCCAGTGCGTTCCGCGTATGCGTGTCGTCGTGTTCGGGGTCCTGCGGTCTGTTCTTTCCTTTCCTCTAGTTGTGCCTGGTGTCGTCGTTGTCCGGATCGGGCGGTCGATCGTCACAGATGTCGAAGCGACTAGTCCTCGTCGTCCAGCAGCCAGCTCTCCTCGGGCAGCACCCGCTCCGCCCACGCCGTGGGATTCCACAGCTCGACCCGGTCGATGGCCCCGTGCACGAGCACCTCGGCGTCCAATTGGGCGAACGTCCGCAGATGAGCGGGAATCGGCATCCGCCCCTGCCGGTCGATTTCGACCTCGGCGGAGTTCGACGCCCAAATCCGGGCTCGGTTCCGGTCGGCGCGTCCGGCGTCCGACTTCTCCTGCATCGCCTCCATCTGCCGCTCGAACTCCCCTGGGGTCCACAGCGCCAGACAGCCCTCTGAGTTCTGGGTGAGATAGCCGCCCCGCTCGAATTGGCCGCGAAACTTCGCGGGCAGGATCACCCTGCCCTTCGTGTCGAGCGAATGCTCGTATCTCCCTACGAAGCCTGCCACCAGCTGTATCTCCCACGACGCTCCCTGACTTGCGTCCTCTGACGCCCTCACTCCACTGCGCGCCACTTTAAACCCTTTTCCACCACTCCACAACCACTTAGAGCCACTGCAACACAAATGAAACCCCCACGGCTCCCCACCACCCTTTTGGCGCGCCAAAACGACCGTCAGACGACACCGACTCGCGGCTCGGCCGGACGTAGCCCCCAAGGAACCCAAAGCGAGGAGAGTGAGGAGAGACGAAGGACCGACGGGAGGCGAGGAGGAGTGAGACGAAGGACCGACGGGAGAAGAGCGAACCAGGAGCTGCCGGTGCGGTCGCCCTACCCGGCCCGCGCCGTGCTCAGAGGGCGGGCGCCCCGCGACCACCCGGTGGCGTCACCTCGAAGTCAGGCAAGGAACCGAGCAACGACCTCTGGACCTGATCCAGATTGAGCACCGGCGGTTCGAGGTCGGCGAGACCGACCGCCAGCGGAGCCAGGTCGCGGACGAGCCCGACTCGTGCGTCCTCTTCGACGTTCACCAGCACCAGCAGCGGCGCAGGATCCCAGTGCAGGTACGCACACGAGGAGAACAAAGCTCCTTCGCGCGCTCGCCACTGCGACAATCCCACCACCTTTGCCTCACCGTGGAACACCTCGCCCGGCCCCCGGCCGGCGAAGCACACGAGGTCGCCGAGGTCACCCGGCACCGAGCGGCCGCGGTGGACCTCGAAGTCGTGCTGACCCGCGCTGGCCAGGGCGTCCATCCACCACGATCCGACCCACTCGGCGGCGGCAGATACGTCGGCCACCCACAGCGGGTCGTCCCGCGGCACCCAGACGTCGAGCCACAGCTGCTCGCCCGGCCCGAGATAGACGGCCCCTCCCCCGCCGCGCCGGCGCGCCAGCTCCACATTGCGCTGCCGTACGGCGGTGACGTCGACCAGCTCCGGCCGTTGGGTGCTGCCGAGCACACACGTGGGCCGTGCGACCTCACGGGCGACCGCCAACCGCGCTGGCTCGTGCCGGAACTGCTCGACGTCGAAGAAAGAGGAGGAGGCCAACCCTCAGGAGGCCGCGGCGAGATACGGCTCCCACAGCGGGTCCACATCCGACAGGTGCCGCAACCGCCAGAGGTGCCCGTCCGGTGGAGCCGGCTTGACGTTCATCGTCCACCCGAGCTCGGACAGGAGCTGATCGGCCTTGACGAGGTTGTCGCGCTTGCAGGCAGCGACCACGTTGGACCAGTCGTGCGTGCCGCCTCGGCTCCGAGGGATGACGTGGTCGATGGTGTCGGCCGGTTGGGAGCAGTAGACGCAGAGCCCGCCGTCACGGCGCAGGACGGAGCGGCGGGTCACCGGTGGGGTCCTGGCCCAGCGCGGGATCCGCACCATGTGCGAAAGCTTGACGATCGACGGCACGTCGATGTTCAGCCGCGCCGAGTGGAACACCGTGCAGTCCTCCCGGACCGCAACGGGCTCGGCGCGCCCCGCCAGCATGAGCACGACGGCACGGCGATCCGACACGAGGGCCAGCGGCTCGTAGGTCGCATTGAGGAGGAGCACCCGCTCCATACTCCCGAGAGGCTATCCGCGGCGGGGCCGCGACCTCTGACACCAGCGCAAGAAGGCCACCACATCGGCCGGGGACAGCTGAGCGGAGCCGCCGTCCCCGCCGTAGGCCGTCTCGAGGCGGAAGCGCCAGTAGGCCTCCCCCGGTAGGGGCAGGAACGGAGCACGGTGCCACCAGCCCCGCCGGGCCATCCGACGCAGAGCACCAGCGGAGGCCCACCAGAGCCGTGGGTGGGGCCCGACGGCCCGGACCACGACCCATGCGTCCCTGCTCCAGCCCGCGTCAGCGCCCGCGCCGGCGCTCCCGTCCGCCCTCGCGCTCACGCCGTCACTCCCCCGCCGCACAAGCCCACCCGGGCCGCACCGACCAGCGGGCCCCCGTCGCCCAGGCCGCCGGGGACGATCCGCGCCCCCCGAGCGAACTCGATCCGGCACAGCGCATCCATCTCCGCTTGGGCCCTCCGGAAGAAGGGCTCCCCGAACCCCAGCGCGACCGAACCGCTGACCACCGCCAGGGACAGGTCGAGCAGCACCGCCACTGATGCCAGGGCGCGGCCGACGAGCATGCCCGTGCGCTCCACCCATTCGGGAGGCGCCAGCCACGCCGGCTGGCCGGTGAGGGCCGCCAGCGCCGTGCCCGACGCCTCCGCTTCCAGACAGCCCCGGCTGCCACAGGGGCACGCACGACCGTCGGGAACGACGACCACGTGGCCGATGTGGCCCGCATTGCCCAGCCGGCCGTTGAGCAGTCGGCCGTCGAGCACGATGCCGCCGCCCACACCGGTCGAGACGACCATGGCGATGTAGTCGTCGTAGCCGGCGGCCGCGCCGACCCACCCTTCGCCGAGGGCGAGCGCCTTCGCGTCGTTGTCGGCGAACGTGGGCAGCCCCGTCAGGGCAGTCAGGCGGGAGCGCAGTGGAAAGGACCGCCAGCCCGCGATGTTCAACGGCGACACCTCCTCGCCTCCCGGGCTCATGGGGCCGCCGCAGCCAGCGCCGCACACCACCAGTCGGTCCCCGGGTCGCACCAGGTCGGTGACCTCGTCCACCACGCCGGCGAGGGTTTCCCACAGCACCTCGGCCTCGGCCGGGCTCGCAGTGGCCGGGGTTGGCCGCATCGCCCGTTCCAGCAGGGTCCCGTCGAGCGCGACCAGGCCCGCCGCCATTTTGGTGCCGCCGATGTCGACGGCGAGCGCGAGGTCTGCCACGGAAGGATTGTTACCGCGACCCGGACCCGGACCGCACCATGTTGCTCAGCGGTTCACCGGTTCACCCGAACCGAGTACTGCCCCGCGGTCTTCAGCTCTCGCGCCGGTGGAATCGGGAGCGGAACCAGTCTTTGGCGTCGCTCACCGCATTCTCGATGCCGTTCGCCGCGCCCTCCGATTTCGACTCCCCGTCCTTCGACCGCGTCAGATCGTGCCAACCCGCCCGTCCCATGCGGCGCAGGTTGCGCTCGAACCAGACGGCCGAGGCGAACATGATGACGACACCGACGAAGCCGGCGATGACCGACTTGCTGTAGAAGGCGACGAGGATCACCACGCCGATGATGAAGCTCACGGCGGCCCACTTGCAGTAGCGGCCGGCATGCCGGTAGACGGTCTCCGAGCGCACGCGCTCTGCGAACTCGGGGTCCTGGCGAACCAATGACTCCTCGAGCTCCGCCAAGATGCGCTGTTCGTGGTCCGAAAGCGGCACTACCACCTACCCCCTGGGATCTCCACATCCACGTGCGTGACATGTTGGCACGCCGCGGGGACGCAAACAACGAGGGTGTGTCCCTTGGCGCCTACCTGAACGGCCGTATCCACCGCCGTGCAGCTTAGAACCCGATCGCCCTGATGCGAACGCGGTCATCGACTTGCAATGATGACCCCGGGCCCGAGCCAGGACGCCGAGGCCGCCCCGCCAGACCGCCGGACCGCCCCTGGGGGACGGGGCTTTACTCCTCCGCCTTGGGCTTGCGCCGCATGATCAGGAGCGCGATCAGCGCCCCGAGCAGGCCCGAAATCAGGATGACGAGGATCAGCGGCGCCTGGCGGTGGAAGACCCAGAAGTCGATCTGCACCTTCCGGGTGTTGGCCACCGCGAACCACCCGAGCAGAATGACCATCACGGCGATGGCGATCAGGCGGACCTGGCGCCGGCGGTCGACCTCTTTTTTCTCGCCGCCGTCACCCGGCTCCGCCTGATGGGCCTCCGAATGAACCGGGCGTCTCGCCACAGAGCCATTCTGCCCTGCCTGCGCCCCCACCCCGCGCCGCCCCCGATCCCGCCCGTGCCGCCAGCTGCTATGAGAGTGGTCCCGGAAGGAGGGGTCATGACCACGAGCGAGATACTCACCGGCGCCCGCACCATGTGGGAGCTGGTCGACCGCCGAGCCCACGTATCGCCCGACCACCCCCTGTTGATCGCGGCGGACGGCGAGACGGTCACCTCCGGCCAGTTCCGTGACCGGGTCGAGCGGGTCGCCGCCGGTCTGCACGACATGGGCATCACCACCGGTTCCGTCGTCTCGTGGCAGCTGCCGACCCGGATCGAGACCGTCGTCCTGTCGATCGCGCTGGCCCGCCTCGGCGCCGTCCAGAATCCGATCATCCATCTCTACCGCGAGCGTGAGGTGGGCTTCGCCCTGCGGCAGACCGGCGCCGAGCTCTTCGTCATCCCCGCCACCTGGCGGAACACCGACTTCGTCGCCATCGCCGAAGCTGCGTTGGCCGGCGTCGCCACACCCCCGACCATCCTCAGCACGGCCGACGGCCTGCCCGAGGGGGACCCGGCCGTGCTGCCGCCTCCACCGGAAGGGACGCCGCCCGAGGATGCCCCGATCCGCTGGATCTACTACACCTCCGGCTCGACGGCAGACCCCAAAGGCGTACAGCACACCGACCAGACGCTGATCGCCGGCGGCTGGGGCCTGGCCCGCGCGCTGGACATGGGCCCCGACGACGTCGGCTCCATCGCCTTCCCCTTCGCGCACATCGCCGGGCCGGACTATCTGGTCACGATGCTGTCGATGGGGTTTCCGGCCATCCTCGTCGAGGCCTTCTCGGCGCCCGACGTCCTGCCGCTCTTCCGCCGGCACGGCGCCACCATGGTGGGCGGGAGCACTGCGTTCTACGTGGCGTACCTCGGCGAGCAGCGCAAGACGCCGGACGACCCGATCCTCCCGACGCTCCGGCTGATGTCGGGCGGCGGGGCGGCCAAGCCGCCCGAGGTCCACTACGAGGTCCGCGACGAAATCGGCGGCCGGGGCGTGGTGCACGGCTACGGCATGACCGAGGTGCCGATGATCGCCAACGGCTCGCCGCACGACACCGACGAGCAGTTGGCGAACACCGACGGAAAGCCCGTGGAAGGCGCCGACGTGCGCATCGTGACGCTCGACGGTAGGTCCGCTGCGCGGGACGAGGAGGGGGAGGTGCGGGTGAAGGGCCCGATGGTCTTCCACGGCTACACCGACCCTGCCCTCGACGCCGAGGCCTTCGACGAGGACGGCTACTTCCGTACCGGCGACCTGGGCCGCCTGCGGGCCGACGGGCACCTCACCCTCACCGGGCGGTTGAAGGACGTGATCGTCCGCAAGGGCGAGAACATCAGCGCCAAGGAGATCGAGGATCTGCTCTACACCCACCCTGAGGTGGTCGAGGTGGCCGTCATCGGGCTCCCCGACCCTGAACGCGGCGAGCTGGTCTGCGCGGTCGTGCAGCTCGCCGAGAGTGCGGACGGACTCGAGCTGGCCGAGGTGATCGCGTTCTGCCGCGACGCGGGGCTGATGACCCAGAAGATCCCCGAGCAGCTCGAGCTGCGGACCGACTGGCCCCGCGCCGGCACCGGCAAGATCGTCAAGAAGTCATTGCGCGACGAGTACGCAGCGCAATGAGCGGACGCGGGCCGGCCCCCGCCCACGGGCGCGGCTTGGTCGTCCCCCCGGGCTCGCTGGGCGACCAGCCCTACCGGGTCGTCTTCGTCTGCACCGGGAACATCTGCCGCTCCCCCATGGCCGAGGTGATCACGCGGTCGCTGGCCGCCTCCACCGCTCTGGTGGACGGCTCCACGCTGGACGACCACCTCGAGGTCCGCAGCGCCGGCACGGGCCCCTGGCATGAAGGCGAGCCGATGCACCCCCTCGCGCAGACCTCACTGGCCCGGGCCGGCTACCCGGCGCACCGGCACGTGGCCCACCAGATCGCGGCCAGCGAGCTCGGCGGGATCGAGTTGATGGTGGCCCTCGACCGGCGCCATCAGCAAACCCTGCGCAGCCTGGGAGCGGACCCGGAACGGCTCGTCCTCCTGAGAGCCTTCGATCCCGCTGCGGGGGCCGCCGCCGATGTCCCCGACCCCTACTACGGCGACGACGCGGTCTTCGACGACTGCCGGGACATGATCACCGCCGGCTGCACTGGGCTGATCTCGTCGCTGGCGTCCCACTGGGACACCCTCGGGGCCGCCTAGTACCGGGCTCGCCCAGGCCCGCGCCAGCCGCGCGAACCCGCTGCTCAGCGACCGTCCGACCCCCAGTCACAGACGGAGTCTGTGCCATAGTGCCGACGTGGTCTCACGAAGGGTCATGCGCCGGCGCCGCCAGTTCGCCGTGGGAGGCGCTCTCGTCCTGCTCCTGTTGATCTATTTCGCTTTCTTCTCCGGTGGTTCGAGCACGCCGCCCAAGCCCCCACCCACGACGCATCATGCCGTCGCCACCGCGGAGCACTTTCCGAAACACTCTCCCCTCAACCCGGACTGGGCCGGCAACGGAAAGACGATCACGCTCGGCTTCGGTGGCGACGTGCATTTCGCCGGGGCCGTCGGGGCCAACCTGGCCCAGGACCCTTCGACCGCCCTGGGTAACAGCATTCCCCAGCTCTTCGCCCGGACGCAGCTCCGCATGGTGAACCTCGAGACCGCCGTGACCAACGGAACGTGCCCGGAGCCTCAGAGCAAGCCGTACATCTTCGACGCGCCCGCCTCGGCCGTCACCGCCCTCAAGAGCGCCACCGTGTCGGTCGCCACCGAGGCCAACGACCACGGCATGGACTGCGGTGCCGAGGGCCTGTCCCAGAACCTGACGATCGCTTCCAACGCCGACTTTCCCATCATCGGCATCGGGGACACCGCGGGGCAGGCCTTCACGCCCTACCGGGTGACGATCGACGGCCAGCGGGTGGCGATCATCGCGGCAACCCAGGTGATCGCCGACAACCTGATCAGCACATGGACCGCCTCGGCCACCCAACCGGGCGTCGCCTCGGCCATCGACCCGACGGAGCTGGTGCGGGAGGTCCAGCAGGTACGGCGCACCGCCGACACCGTGATCGTCTACGTGCATTGGGGCACCGAGACGCAGGCTTGCCCGAACCCGCAGCAGGAGCCGCTGGCGCAACAACTCGTGAAGGCCGGAGCCGACATCGTGATCGGTTCCGGTACCCACGTCCTCCTGGGCGCCGGCTATCTCGGCAAGGCCTACGTCGACTACGGCCTGGGCAACCTCGCCTTCTACGACGACACCGCCCCCGAGACTGACAGCGGCACACTGGTCGTCACCGCGCAGGGACGCCGCATTACCGGTGCCGTCTGGCGGCCCGCCACGATTCTCGACGGCGTGCCCCAGCCGTTGACCGGCACCCCCGCCGCGACGGCGCTCCAGAGCTGGACTGCGGCTCGCAGCTGCACCGACCTCTCGGCGACGCCTTCGACCAGCCTGACGACGATGCGTGGCGAAACCGTGCCCTTCGTGGCACCGGCGGCAGCGCCGACGACGACAACCACCACCACCACCACGACCGCACCGGCGTCGGCCGGATCAACCGGATCGACGGGCAGTACGGGCTCGAATCCCACCACGACAACGACCACGACAACGGCGCCGGCACCGCCGACCACCACCTCCCCGACCGACAACGCCGGGTAGGGCTGACCAGGGCAGGCCGCTCCGCTCAGGGCAGCTCGATCCTGGACCAGGTGTGCGGCTGCTCCAAGAAGGCCTCCTCATCGGGAATGCGCCCATAACGGAGGCGGATCTCCTCCAGATCGTTGGGCTCGGGCACGGTCTCTCGGCCAGTCGGAGCACCATGTCCGCCTGGCAAACCGCTCAAGAGCGACACCGGGTCAGTCCCGGCCCCCGCGTCCCGCTCCCCGGTTCACGCCGGGAAGAACCGGGGCAGCAGCTGGCGATTCGCTCCCAGGAGCGCGTCCGCCAGGTCCGCCGCCAGTGGGTACTGCCCGACCAGCGGGTTGGCCAACAGGGCACGCACGACGTCTTCTCGGCTCCCCGAGCACGCGGCCTTCACCGCCAGGTGCTCGTAGGCCTTGGCATGTTGGACGAGACCGAGCATCTCGGGCGACAACTCCCGCTGAGGGAGCGGGTGGGCGCCGGTGGCGTCGACCACGGCGGTGGTCTCCACCACGGCATCGTCGGGCAGGCCCGGAATGGCGCCGTCGTTGCGCATGTCGACGACCTGAATGTCGCCCGTCCCCGCGTGCAGCGATGCCATCAGGCGCACGGCGGCGAGCGAGTAGAAAGCGCCGCCACGGTAGGACAAGGCCGCCGGCTTCGACGCGAGTGCGGGATCGCGATACTCCTCGAGGAGCTTGGTCTCCAACTCCGCCACGACATCGGCCCGCGGCCGGTAGCCCGGGGTCGCCTGCTGCGCCACTTCGGCATCGTGTTGGTAGTAGTAGTGCACGTAGTACGACGGCAGTGCGCGCTGCAGGCGGAGCAGGTCGATCGGAGTGCCACTCTCGAGTTCGAGCTCGGGACCGAAGCGCTCGAAGAGGTCGTCGAGCCGGTCCGCTGCCCGATCGCCGCCACCGCCACCGCCACCGGCGCCCTCCACCCGGGCCGACCTGATCCACGTCAAATGGTTCAAGCCGACGTGCTCGACCGCGACGGCATCGGGATCGACGCCGAGATAGTGCCCGATCCGTCGCTGGGCCCAGATGGCGACGTTGCACAGGCCCACCGCGTGATGACCCTCGTCCAGCAAGGCCTGCGTCACGATCCCCACCGGATTGGTGAAGTCGACCAACCACGCGCCGCGGTTGGAGCGGGCCGCCATCTCCTCGGCCAGCTCGAGCACGACCGGTACGGTGCGCAGCGCCTTGGCCAACCCTCCGGCTCCCGTGGTCTCCTGACCCAGGCACCCGTAGCCAACCGGCAACGTCTCGTCGACGTGGCGCGCCGCCTGCCCTCCGATGCGCAGCTGGACCACGACGAAATCGGCTCCCTCGAGCGCCGCATGCGGATCGTCGGTGGTCGAGAAGATCCCGTTCCATCCTCTCGCCCGCAGAATGCGCTCGGAGAGGCCCCCAACCACTTCTCGCCGTAGCGCGCTCGGGTCGAGCAGGACGAGGTCGTCGACGACCATGCGATCCTCCACGTCGCAGAGACCGTCGACCAGCTCGGGTGTGTAGGTGCTCCCGCCTCCGACGACAACCACCTTGGTCCCCACGCAGCGCAACGTAACATCCGTCCGTGTCCGCGCCCTCCGATTCTGAACCGGCTGTACTGGCGTTCGACGGGGGCAGCACCAAGACCGATGTCGTCCTCGTGTCGCGGCTGGGCGCCGTGCTCGGCCAGGCGAGAGTCGGCCCGAGCAACCACCAACTCGTGGGCCTCGAAGGGACGGTGCAGGCACTGTCCGAGGCCTTCGCCGCGGTCACCGCCGACGCGCAACGCTCCGGCGCCCCGTCCCCTCTCTGCCCGACCGGCGTCTACTGCCTGGCCGGCATCGACCTCCCGGTCGACGAGGAGAAGTTGGCACCGGCGATCGACGCGTTGGGGTGGACCGAACGGGTGATCCTGCGCAACGACACGTTCGCCGTCTCGCGGGCGGGTAGCACGGCCGCATGGGGCATCGGCGTCGTCTGCGGAACCGGCATGAACTGCGCCGCCGTCGGGCCCGACGGCCGGATGGTGCGCTTCCCCGCGCTGGCGGAGCTGTCGGGAGACTTCGCCCCCGGCGGCGCCTGGCTGGGCGTGCGCGCCCTCGGCCTCGCGCTTCGAGCCGGCGACGGTCGGGGTGCACCCACCACGCTCCGCGAGCGGGTGCCGGCTCAGCTCGGTGTGGCCGATGCGGAGGCCGCGCTGACCGGCATCTATACCGGCGCCATCCCCTACAACCGGCTCTTCGAGCTGGCCCGCGTCCTCCTCGACGCGGCCTGCGACGGTGACCTCCCCGCACGCCAGGCGGCGGACGTCTTGGCCGACGAGATCACGGCCTTCGTGCGGGCCGCCGTCCTCCGGCTCGATCTCCAGGGTGAAGCGGTCGAGGTGGTACTCGGTGGCGGCATCTTCGACACCGGCGACACCGCCTTCCACGCCCGTGTGGCCGCCGGCATCCAGGCCGCCGCGCCGCGCGCCGTCCTCGTTGGTCTCGACGTCCCGCCGGTGCTGGGTGCAGCCCTCATCGGGCTCGACGCTGAGGACGCGCCGCTGGCTTCAGCTGCCGCCCTCCGCGCCGCGCTCCGGCTCCTCTCGACCGACCCCGTCCGCACACCCTGAAACACCAGCTGGCGACGACCTCCGTCAGTCGACTGCGCTCAACTCCCGCCGGCGCCGGCGCCGGCGCCGCCACCGCCGCCTGACACGCCGGCACCGGCCCCCGCCACGACGTGCGGCATGGCGTCCGCCACCAGGCGCTCGTCGTCGGCCAACAGCGAGTGCGCCAGGTCCTTCACCATCTCGATGATCTCCGGGTGCTCCTCGGGGTTCCAGCCCTCCAGCAGCTCGGTCAGCCCGGCCCGCCGGGCCTCCGTCAGCTTCTCGAGCGCCGCCGTCCCGCCCACCGTGAGGGAGAGGTCGCAGTCCTCGCCCCGGCGCTGCTCCTGAATCATGCCGGCCGCCAACAACCCGTCCACGCCGGGCTGGATCAGGTCGGCATCCACCTTCAATCGCTGCGCCACGTCGTTGACCGTGCACGCCGGCTGATCGGCCAGGCGGTAGAGCAACCAGACCGAGCGCGGCGGGAGGTCGATCCCGGCCCGGAGCGCAAGGGTCTGGTAAAGCTCGGCCCGGTTCTCCCGGTCCGACAGCCGCGTGAGCGCCAGCTCCATCTCCTGCAGCGACGACCTGGGATCGGGTGAGCCGTTCACTTCACCGACGTCGACCGTCTGCACGGTCTTGCGCAATTCGACCTCGGGTAGCAGGAAGCTCAGGAGGAAAGCGACGAAGGCGATAGGGACCGCCACCAGGAAGACGGTCTGGATGGAGTGCGAGACCGCGTCGATGTACTTCGTGTAGAAGAAGAGCCCTTCCGCGGTGGACTTCAGCTTGCCCAGCACGGTGGGATTGATCGTCTGCGGGTTGAACGACTTCAGAATGGACGCCGGGACCCTGGCCAGCGTCGGGGCGATGGTGTGGTTCAGGACGATGGCGTAGATCGCGCCGAACACGGCCGTGCCGAACGACCCGCCGATCATGCGGAAGAACGTGGCGCTGCTGGTGGCCACACCGAGATCCTCGTACGACACCGCGTTCTGCACCGCCACCACGAGCACCTGCATGATCAGGCCCATGCCGACGCCGAAGACGAACATGTAGCCGGCCAGGGACCAGGCGTTGGTCGAGGCGTCGATGAACGACAGCAGGTAGGCACCGACAGTCATCAGCGCCGTGCCGACAATGGGAAAGATCTTGTAACGGCCCCAACGCGTCACCAGGCGGCCCGACGTGACGGACGCACCGAGCATGCCGAGCATTAGCGGCAGAATGCGCAGGCCCGACGCCGTCGGGCTGACGCCCTTGACGATCTGCATGTAGAGCGGGAGGAACGTCAGCGCGCCGAACATGGCGAAGCCCATGACGAAGCCGATGGCGCTGGCCGCGTTGAAGACCCGCTCCCGAAACAGCTTCAAAGGGATGACGGGCTCCGCCGCGAAGCGCTCGGCGAAGAGGAACGCCACGCCCAGGACGACACCGAGGACGGCGGTGGCGATGCTCGGGACGGAGACCCAGGCCCACGAGATACCCCCCAGGCTGGCGAAGATGATGAGCGACGTCGCCGAGGCCGCCAACAGCAGGCTTCCCGCGTAGTCGATGGCATGGGAGACCCGCCGCAGATGGCCGGGGAGCACGGCGCCCGTCACGAACAGCGCGACGATCCCGAGCGGCAGGTTGATGTAGAAGACCCAGCGCCACGTCAGGTACGTCACGCACAGCCCGCCGATGAGCGGTCCGATCACGGTGGCCACGGCGAACATGGCACCGAACAGGCCCATGTAGCGGCCCCGGTCGCGGGGCGACACCACGTCGCCGATGATCGTCTGCGCGCCGACCATGAGTCCTCCGCCACCGAGCCCCTGCACGGCCCGGAAGGCGATGAGCTCGGTCATGGTGTGGCTGAAGCCGGCCAGCGCCGACCCGATCACGAAGATGACGATGGCCGCCTGGAAGAAGGTCTTGCGCCCGTACTGGTCGCCCAACTTCCCCCACAACGGCGTCGAGACCGTCGACGCCAGCAGGTAGGCGGTGACGACCCAGGCCAGGTGCGACCCCCCGTGCAGGTCGCCCACGATGGTGGGCAGCGCCGTCGAGACGATGGTCTGGTCCAGCGCCGCGAGCAGCATGCCCAGCAGCAACGCGCCGAGAATGAACCACAGCCGACGCTTCGTGATCTTCTCGGCGATGGGAGGTGCTGCGCTGACGCTCACACCTACCTCCCCGACGTCTGCCACGATCAGCTCACAGTAGGAACGTCCTGGTCAAAATGCAACCAATGGCAGGTCGCCGCCCGCTTCGGCCGGACACCTCCCGGCGGGACGCACCTGCCGCGCTACGGTCGCCCGGCGGATGCCGGCTCAGGCCGTGCAGAATCGAGACGAAGGAGGGCCGGGGCACCATGCGAACTCGCCTCACGGAGCTGCTGGGCGTCGAACACCCCGTCATGCTGGCGGGAATGGGGGGTGTCTCGTACGCCGAATTGGTGACGGCCGTCTCAGAGGCGGGAGGGTTCGGCTGCCTCGGTGCCGGCACCATGACCAGCGAAGCCATGGAGGCGGAAATCGCCGCCGTGCGCAAGGCCACCGACAAGCCTTTCGCGGTCGACCTGCTCACCGCCATGCCCGGCAGCATGGCGGAACAGGTGCAGATAATCATCGACGGGGGCGCTACCGCGTTCGTGGCCGCGCTCGGTGTCCCCACCGAGGTGATCGAGCAGTGTCACCGAGCCGACGTACTGGTGGTCAACATGTGCGGGAAGGTCGACCACGCCGTGCGCGCCGTCGAAGCGGGCTGCGACCTCGTCGTGGCACAGGGCACCGAGGCCGGCGGCCACACGGGCCAGGTGGCGACCATGCCCCTCGTCCCCCAGATCGTCGACGCCGTCGGCGACCGCGTCCCGGTGGTTGCGGCCGGTGGCATCTTCGACGGGCGCGGCCTCGCCGCCGCGCTCTCCCTCGGCGCGGACGGCGTGTGGGTCGGGACCCGCTTCATCGCGACGCCGGAGGCCCGCAGCGTCCTCGGCTACAAGGACACGCTGCTGGCCAGCAGGGAGGACCAGACCACCGTCAGCCGGGCCTACTCTGGCAAGACGATGCGCGTCGTCCGGAACGAGTACACGAGCTACTACGACGCACATCCCGACGAACTGAAGAAATTCCCCGAGCAGCTGGGCATCTCCTACGCCGCCGGCGCTATGCACCTCGGCGGGGATTCCTTCAGCGAGGGGGTCGAGGTCGACCGGGAGTGTTACCCAGCGGGCCAGGGCGTGGGGGCCATCACCGAGCTCGTGCCAGCCGGCGAGCTGGTCCGACGCTTCGTGGCGGAGGCCGAGAAGACCCTCGACCGTCTTTCCGGCTTGCACTGAGCGGCCGCGTCCAACCGCTGCTCATGCCTGACGCCCGGGTCGCATTGGTCACCGGAGCCAACCACGGGATCGGCGCGGCAACGGCCAAGGCCTTGGCCGCGCAAGGCGTCGCCGTCTTGTGCGCCTACTTCCGCAACGAGCACCTCGGTGGGCTCAACGACCCCTCTTTGCCGGCGGCTTACCGGGCGACCCGTCTGGCGCGCGCGGACAATGTCGCCGAATCCATCCGGGCGGCGGGCGGCCGCGCCGCGGCGATGGAGGTGGACCTCTCCGATGCGTCGAGCGTGCCCAACCTGTTCGACGCCGCCGAGGGACAGCTCGGACCGGTGGACATTCTGGTCAACAACGCCTCGGGCTGGGTCGGTGACACCTTCGTGCCCGATGCCACCAACCGCTTCGGAATGGTGCAGTCGCCCGTCAGCGCGCAGACGATCGATCAGGTGTTCGGGATCGACGCCCGCGCCGCGGCCCTCCTGATCGCGGAGTTCGCCCGCCGCCACGTGGCCCGGGGCGGCGACTGGGGCCGCGTCATAGGGCTGACTTCCGGCGAGGCGAACGGCTTCCCCGAGGAGATTTCCTACGGCGCCGCCAAGGCGGCCCAGGTCAACTTCACCCTCAGTGCCGCCACGGAGCTGGCGCGCTTCGGCGTGACCGCCAATGTCGTGCACCCGCCGATGACCGACACCGGGTGGATCAGCCAGCGGACGGCCACCTGGGCCCAGTCCGCCGGCCACCGGGTGGCCACGCCGCGTCAGGTGGCCGACGTCATCGCCTACCTGGCCTCTGACGCGGCGGATCTCGTCACCGGCAACGTCATCCGCCTCCGCTGACCCCGGCCATCACGGCTCTCGGGACCGGAGCACCCGACCCGGACTCGCCCGAGACGCCCCGCCCCCGCCTTTGGTTGCGCTCGACCAACCCGTGTCCGAACACTCTCTTCGCAGCTCAGGGGCTTTTTTGCCAATTGCGTGACATCATGACCTTTTCCGATATATCATTAGCGTTACACAAAGTGACCTGAAGGGGTCCAGGCCCGCAAGGGCCGCACGAACTGACACAAGGAGTTACCGATGACACACCAACACGACAATGACAGAGCCCACGATCACGACCACGGCCATGGGCATGGGCACGACCACGGGCACGATCACCCCTTCGCCGGGCGAGGCATGCGCGGCGGACGCAGTCGCTGGGGCGGCGGGCGTGGAGGCTGGGGCGGCGGTAGGCGTATGCCCCGCGGCGCCATCCGCACCGCAATCCTGGCTGCGCTGCGCGACGGGCCGGCCAACGGCTACGAGGTCATGCGCCGGCTCGAGGAGATGAGCGGGGGCCTCTGGCGCCCGAGTCCCGGTTCGGTCTACCCGCACCTCCAGATGCTCGAAGACGAGGGTCTGGTCCAATCCGCAGAAGTCGACGGCGGCCGCGCCTTCACCCTCACAGAGACGGGTCAGGCGGAGGCCGAGAAGGCCAAGCTCCCCTGGCAGGAGGCCGGCGAGACCGACGACGACGTACGCACACTGCGTCTCGGCATGGGACAGCTCATGAGTGCCGCCAAGCAGCTGGCCGGTGACGGCCAGAAGGCCCAGATCGAGCGCGGCGTCGCCGTGATCCAGAAGGCCCGCAAGGAGCTCTACCAGATCCTGGCCGAGGACTGAGGCCCACGGCCGCAGCGAGGGATCGCTGCGGCCGGAGACCGACGAGAGAAACGCCCGATACTGTGCAGAAGGAGCCATGACCACCACGACCACCGCCACGCCCCTCCATGGTGCCGAACCCGGAGACGGGACTCCCATCATCGAGACGGTCGGTCTCACCAAGACCTACTCGGGGACGGACTTCCGTGCCGTCGACGAGCTCAATCTGCAGGTCGGGTCAGGCGAGGTCTTCGGACTGCTCGGTCCGAACGGTGCCGGCAAGACCACGACGATCGGCGTCCTGACCACCCGTGTCATTCCAACGGGTGGTCAGGCTCTCATCGGCGGCATCGACGTCGTGCAACACCCCACGCTGGTCAAGCAGTTGATCGGCGTCGTCTCCCAGCAGAACACGCTCGATCGTCTCCTCACCCCGTTCGAGAATCTCTACTGGCACGGACGCCTCTTCGGCATGGGGGCAAAGGAGTCCCGGCAGACGGCAGATGATCTGCTGGAGCGCTTCCAACTCACGCGCTTCGCCAAGGCGTCGGTCTACGCGCTCTCCGGCGGGATGGCCCAGCGTCTGATGGTGGCCCGTGCCATCTTTCACAGACCTGCCGTCCTCTTTCTCGACGAGCCCACCGCGGGACTCGACCCACAGGGTCGTCTCGCCCTGTGGGATCTGCTCGAAGGCCTCAACGCCGACGGCCAGACCATCATGCTCACCACGCACTACATGGAGGAAGCGGACAAGCTCTGCGACCGCCTGGCGATCATGGACCACGGCAAGATCCTGGCCCTCGGCACCCCCACGGAGCTGAAGCGCAGTGTCGGAGCGGACACCGTCGTGACCGTGAAAGCGGCCGGTGACCCCGACGAGCTGGCCGAGGTCTTCAAATCCAGGCTCGAAGGGCTGACCAAGACCCGCTCGTTGCCCGACGGGGTCGAGCTGCAGATCAGCGGTGCCGATCGGCTCGTCCCCCGGGTGGTCGAGGCCGCCGAGGCCGGCGGCTTCTCGTTGGCCGACCTGTCCGTGGCGGAGCCGACGCTCGAGACCGTCTTCATCGGGCTGACCGGAAAGGAGCTGCGCGACTGATGGCGGCCACGACCTCTGAGACCCTCCCGACCGCCAGCGCCACGTTCGGGTCACCGGGCACGCGTCACGTCGAACTGAAGCCCACCCGTTCGACGATGGCGGCCAGCCGGACCGCGCTGCGGGCACTCATCCAGCGTGATCTGGTCGTGCTCTGGAAGCACAAGATCGAGTTCGTGATACGCACGCTGGTGCAGCCCTTCCTGCTCTGCTTCGTCTTTCTCTACGTGTTTCCGAAGATCGGACAAGGCATCGGCGGCGGCAGCGCCCCCGGCGCCGAGTCGGCCTTCGCCACGGTCCTGGTGCCCGGAGTCGTGGGCCTCTCCATCATGTTCCAGGGCATCCAGGCCGTCGCCATGCCGATGGCCCAGGAGTTCGGCTTCACCCGCGAGATCGAGGACAGGGTGCAGGCCCCCTGTCCCATCTGGCTCGTGGCCATCTCCAAGGTGATCTCCGGCGCGGCCCAGGGTCTCCTTGCCGCTGCCATCGTCCTGCCCATCGCGTCGGTGGTCCACGCCGCGGGCGTCGAGGCCAACATCAATCTGCACTGGCTGCTCATCGTGACGCTCGTCCCCATGTCGTGCGTGTGCATGGCATCGCTCGGGCTGCTCCTCGGAACCTCGTTCGAGCCCCGCAACCTCGGGCTCATGTTCGGCTTCATCGTGCTGCCGATCACGTTTCTCGGTGGCACCTACTACCAGTGGACACGGCTCGCCCCCGTGAAGGCCGGTCCGGTCCACTGGCTGCAGATCATCGTGCTGGTCAACCCGCTCATCTACATCAATGATGGAATGCGCGCCGCCCTGACCGACGCGAGCCACATGCACCTCTACATCATCTATCCCGCCATCGTGGCCTTCAGCGTCCTCTTCCTGACGCTCGGCCTCCGTAACTTCCGCCGCAAGGTTCTGGCCTAAGCCCCCAAGGCGGGCTTCGCCCGGGATCGGAGATCGGCCTGGGGCACGGCAGCGTGCGCTCGGAATGAGACCTGCCACCTGGCTTTCGCGTGAAAAATGGTGGCAAGCGCGCCTACCCAAGGACGCCCCTGGGTAGGGTTGACTGGAACCGAGCCAGTGTGTGCAACCGCTCCGGGTGGGGTGGCGAAGGGACGGATTCTCATGGATGTGACCGGTCGAGAAGCTCCGTCCGATCTGCCCGATGCCTATGGCCGGGTTCGAGCCACCACCGAACGGTTGGCCTCTGTCCTGAGCGCCGAGGACCAGACGGTCCAGACGATGCCCGACGTGAGCCCCACGAAGTGGCACCGGGCTCACGTGACCTGGTTCTTCGAGACCTTCATCCTCGGGGAGTACGCCACCGGCTACCGCCCCTTCGACGACGCCTACGCCTACATCTTCAACTCGTACTACGAGGCCGTCGGTGCCCGTCACCCCCGGGCAGAGCGCGGCTTTCTGTCGCGTCCGGGCATCGACGAGGTGGCGCGCTACCGCCGCTTCGTGGACGACGCCATGGACGCCCTCGTGCGCGATCCCAGCCAGCCCGGACTGGCGGACTTGATCACGTTGGGACTGCACCACGAGCAGCAGCATCAGGAGCTCCTCTTGATGGACATCAAGCACGTGCTCTCCCGGAACCCGCTGCACCCTGCTTATCTCGCAGGGGGACAGCCGCCCGCGGGCATCGCGCCGCCCAAGGCCGGTTGGCTCGAACACGGTGGCGGCCCGGTCGAGGTCGGGCACCGGGGCGACCGCTTCGGCTTCGACAACGAATATCCCGTGCACACGGTGTTCCTGACGCCGTTCGGGCTGGCCGACCGGCCGGTGACGTGCGGCGAATGGCTCTCGTTCATCGAAGACGACGGCTACCGCCGGCCCGAGTTCTGGCTCTCGGACGGCTGGGCGGTGGTCAACGCGCAGAAGTGGGACTCGCCGTTGTACTGGTCACGCGATCCCGACGACCCCGACCGGTGGATCCAATTCACGCTGTCGGGCTCTCGACCCGTCGATCCGAACGAGCCCGTCTCCCACATCAGTTACTACGAGGCCGATGCCTTCGCCCACTGGACCGGCATGCGGTTGCCGACCGAGTCGGAGTGGGAGACGGTCGCCCTCGCCCATGGCGAGGGCGACAACTTCCTGCGTGACGACGTGCTCGCGATCGGTGCGCCACACCCACGGCCGGCGCTCTCGTCCAATGGGATCTTCGGTGACACCTGGGAATGGACTTCGAGCGCCTATTCGGCATACCCGGGCTTCCGGGCCGCACCGGGTGCCGTGGGCGAGTACAACGGCAAGTTCATGGTCAGCCAGTACGTCCTGCGCGGTGGATGCTGTGCAACGCCCGCCGGCCACGTCCGCCCCACGTACCGGAACTTCTTCCCGCCCGGCGCCCGCTGGGCCTTCAGCGGACTGCGATTGGCCCGGGACCCCTGATCCATGGCCTTCACGATCGATGTCCATCTGTCACCGGAAGACGCACGCAGCCAAATGCTGGCTGACGCGCTCGAGGGGCTGCAGGCGGAGGAGAAGTCCATTCCTCCGGTCTGGTTCTACGACGAACGGGGTAGCCGCTTGTTCGAAGAGATCACGCAACTCCCCGAGTACTACCCCACCCGAGCCGAACGCGCCCTCTTGGAGCAGCACGCCCCGTCGATCGCCGAGCTGGCGAAGGCCGACACGCTGGTCGAGTTAGGCGCCGGGGCATGCGAGAAGACCAGGGTGCTGCTTTCCGCGCTGCAAGAAACCGGCTTGCTCTCGCGGTACGTCCCCTTCGACGTGAGCGACGAGTTCCTGCGTAGTGCCGCCGCCACCCTCGCCGAAGAGTTCGACTCGCTGGACATCCACGTGGTCATCGGCGACTTCCATCACCACCTGGCCCAGATCCCGACCGAGGGACGCCGGATGATCGCGTTCTTGGGTGGGACGATCGGCAACCTGAACCCGACCCAGCGGGCCCGCTTCCTCTTCGACTTGAACTGCACCATGTCGAGTGACGATTCCGTGCTCATCGGGACCGATCTGGTCAAGGACAGGAAACGGCTCGTGGCGGCCTACGACGACGCCGCCGGGGTGACCGCTGACTTCAATCGCAACGTGCTCCACGTGCTGAACGAGCAACTCGGCGGGGACTTCGATCCGTCCCGCTTCCAGCACGTCGCCCTCTGGAACGAGGACGAACAGTGGATCGAGATGCGACTCCGGGCCGACGAGGCGAGCGAGGTCTCCCTCACGGAGGCCGGCATCACGGTCCGATTCGATCAGGACGAAGAGATGTTGACCGAGATCAGCGCGAAATTTACCCCGGAACGAGTGGAGCGCGAGCTCTCCGAAGCCGGCTTCGTGGTCGAAGGGATGTGGGGGGCAGAGGACGGAGAGTTCCTGCTGACCCTGGCTCACCCCTTCTGCTGAGCGCCCCTCGGCCCCTCAGCCCACCCGCTCCGGAACCACCCCAGGCGAGTCTTCGGGCGCCGCGTCCGCCGCACCGTCTGCGGCAGGCTCCGACCCGACTCTCGCACGCCGGCGCCGGCGCGCCAGCCACACGCCGAGCAGCACCACCAGGAGCACCGTCGCGCCCACGCTGAGAACGCCCGCCAGCAACAGGTGCGGCGGCCGGTAGTGGAAGGAGACCACATCGTCCCCGGCCGGGAGGTGGACCTGCTGGACGAGGTCGAAGTCCTTGACCGGGATGGACTGGGCCTTGCCGCCGTTGACCGAGACGGTGGCTCTCCATCCGGCGTCCCATGCCACGGAGCGGATCAGGCTCGAAGGAGCGGGCGCGTGCAGCCGTACCTGCTCGGACTTGGTCGTGCTCGAGATCACCTGCACGGGGAGCCGCCTGCCGCTCGCAGTGGAGGCAGCAAGCGGCTCCGCCGGCTTGCGGAGGGTGAAGACGGCATAGCCCTGGGAGAGGCCGGCCAGTTGCCATGGCCCCGGAATGAGGGCCGACGACAGCGAACCGGCGAGCTCGTAGGGGCGTCCGACCACAGAGATCACCGCCCGCTGGGACGGCAGCGAACCAGCGAGGACCTGGACCGACAATCCGATCGCGTTTCCGGGGGGATGGGAGCCGGTCACCACGCTGGCGCCCGCCGGAACCGCCACCGCCGCCCCCCAACGTGTCGACCCTCCAGCCAGGAGTGACCCGAACCGAACCAGCGTGCCCGGGCTGGCCGGGTGCTCCATGACCAGGCTGGCCGTGTCGGGCTCGAGGGTCTCGCCGTAGAACCACGAAGCGGTCTGTCCCTTGTCGAGCGCTGGGCGCGGTCCGGGGTAGAAGGGATACGCGGTGTCGTTGAAATTGCTGCCGTAGCCGCGGGGCAGCACCGGGTCCGAGCCGAACCCCTCGGAGGTCTGCGTGAAATCATCGAATGAACTCGGCGGCGCCGCCAGGGGCACGAGGAAGTACTCCGGGACGGTCACGATCTCGCGGAGGTCGAGGCGGCCGAGCATTCCCGATGAGAGCTGGCCGATGTCGAGGTCGTCCTGCTGGTGGGTGTGCGTCGTCGCCTCGTAGTTCCCGTTGACGATCGACGCGTAGCCCGAGACCGAGGGAAGTCCCGGGATGATGTTGAGGTCGGGTATTCCCTGAGAGCTTCCCGGGTAGCTCGAATAGGTCTGGGGGTCATAGTTGACGAACCGCGCGTCGGGGGGCAGCTTCGCCGCCATGAGCTGCTGCACCGGTGTGGCGCCCGCCAGCAGTTCGTTCGGCGCGGTCTGGGCCAACTGGCTCGTCAGCGCGATCAATCCAATGTCGAGGGCAACGAAGACGGCCGCGAGTCGAGACCACCGGACGCTTCGCAGGCGGGGCCGGATCCAGACCAGCACGGCCGCCCCGACGCAGAACGCCAGGGCGATGGCCGTGGCCTCCCGCACCGTGCCGGTGATGCTCGGCCGCAAGGACACCGCGGCCAATCGCCAGACGAGGGTGCGGGGCGACACCAACGCCCAGATGGCGAGGCCACCCACTACCCCGGCCGGCACCAACGCCATGATCCGGTCGTACCGGGTCATGGGCTCCCTCAACCGGGGGTCCTTCGTCCGGTCGAGCCAGCCCGCGAACAGCACGCACACCGCCGTGGCGACCGTGATCATGTTGCGGCTCTGCAGGCGCTGGTTTCCGTACAGCGGCAGGCTGTTGAACAGGTGCTCGAGTGGCGTGTTCGAGCCCAACGCGAGGAGGAGTCCGAAGAGCCCCACGACGTACCACGTGAGGCGGTCGCGCGGCGGAATCCGACTCGGCCATCGCGGGTTCAGCAACGTGATCACGGCGACGACGGGCAGAATCCCCAGGTAGATGCCGACCTCGGGCAGGTTGTACTGGGCGAAGAACTGCGCCTCCCCCAGGTGCCCGTATCCCCCGTCGATGTAGGGAACCAAGCCCAAGACGGTGAACGGCCGGGGATAACTCCCGGCCGCCGCGACCACCCCGCTGCCGCGCTGCGAATTGCGGATGGCCTCGAGACCCGGAAGCCACTGGATTGCGGCCAGCGACAGCGCCAAGGCGGCGCCGGTGGCGCATCGGGAGACGACCCGCCACCAGCGCTCTCGGTTGAGACCAGCCGACATCACGGCGAAGGCGAAGATCAGGAGGGCCTCATCGAGCATCGCCTCGGGCGCGCCGGCCAGGATGACCGTGGCGTAGGAGACGCCGAGAAGGATCACCCAACGCCACCGCCCGTCACGGACGATGTGTAGGACCGCCAGCAGCATCCACGGGATGGCCACGAATCCTTCCGTCATGTCGACGTGGTTGACCTGGCTCAAGACCGGGCCGGCGAACGCGTACGTCGCGGCTGCGATGACGCAGGCCGCCGTCGAGAGCTTCAGGGCCCGGAGGAAGACGTACATCCCGACGGCGATCGCCGAAAACAGGATCACCTCGGTGGCGATCCATGCGGCGCGGTCGGGCAGGACGATGAAGAGACCGGTGAGGGGGTAGAAGGCGCCGGCGTTGAAGTCGGCCATGAGCGGGGTGCCGCTGAAGATGTACTGGTTCCAGAAAGGCAGCTGGCCGTGCCGCAACATCGAACCGACCAGGATGTGCAGCGGGTAGTTCTGCTGCAGGTTGTCGCCCGTGATCAGCATGCGGCCGCCGATCAGATCCGGGAGTACGAACGCCGCGGTCGGGATGGCAATCAGCACGACGTAGGGCCACAAGGGTCCGGTGTGTGCTCGTAGTCGGTTCACTGGGGAGAAAGAGCCCTCCGGAATGCCTGGACGACGCGCGCCTCCGCTGACAAACCGGCGCGGCGCGCTCGGCGCAAGTTAGTCCCTAACAGCCGTACATGTGCTGAGGGTCAGTGCGTTTGTTCGGCGGACGATCCCTCTGCCTGGGGATTGGCCGTTTGCGAGAGCGTGCTGGACGTGGAGCGCCACGAGACCCTCGGCTCCAGGGCGGACCGCTCAAGCCGGGCGATGTGGGTGCGAGCAATCGACAACAGGTCGTTCAGGAGCTCGTCACCCAGGAGGAACGGCAGAAGTCCCAGGTCGAGCAGTTTGGTGTGGGCTGCCCTGTAGTAGTGCTCCTCCAGTTCGACCCTCGGGTCGTCCAGGTGCACGATCTCGGCGCCGCCGACAGCGTCGGAGACCTTTTGAGCAAGTTCGCCTACCGAGAAGGACTCGGTGAACTGGTTGAACACTCGGAACTCGCCGGCGTCGGCCGGGTTGCGTATCGCCAGCTCGACACAAGCAAGCGTGTCGCGTATGTCCAGGAAGCCCCTTGTCTGTCCTCCCTTTCCGTAGACGGTGAGCGGTTCGCCCGCCGCCGCCTGAATCACAAACCGGTTCAAAACGGTACCGAAGACGGCGTCATAGTCGAACCGCGTGGCGAGGTCGGGATGCAGCGTGGTCTCGGGAGTCGACTGGCCGTAGACGACCCCCTGGTTGAGATCCGTGGAACGAAGGCCCCACACCCGGCAGCAGAAGGCGATGTTGTGGCTGTCATGGACCTTGGACAGGTGGTAAAAGCTGCCCGGCTGCTTCGGGAACGGCAGGACGTCGGTGCGACCCCTGTGGGTGATCTCGATATAGCCCTCTTCGATGTCGATGTTGGGGGTGCCGTACTCCCCCATTGTTCCCAGCTTCACGAGATGGATCGACGGGTCGATATCGGCGATGGCGTAGAGCAGGTTCAAGGTGCCGACGACGTTGTTGACCTGCGTGTAGACGGCGTGCTGGCGATCGACCATGGAGTAGGGGGCACTCCGCTGCTCTGCAAAATGGACGATGGCATCGGGCCGGAAACTGCCCACCATGTCGTGCACGAACTCCTCTTCGGTCAGGTCTCCGACGAACAGGCCGAGACGGCGACCCGAGACCTCCTCCCAACGCTCGACCCGGCGGTGCAGCGAGGCGATGGGGACGAGGGAGTCAACCCCCATTTCCAGGTCATAGGACCGGCGGGCGAAGTTGTCGGCCACTCCGACCTCGTAGCCGGCTCTGGAGAGGTGCAGCGCCGTCGGCCAGCCCAGATACCCGTCGCCCCCAAGGACCAGAATTCGCACGGGACACCTTCCATTTCCATGAAGGATTCGTTTCGCCTACGTGACTTCGAGAGTCTTCTCCTGTAAGCTGAGAGAGCCCTGGGAATGCCGTTAAGTTAAGGATGCGGGTTCCCACCACCGTCGGCGGTGACACCTCCACCGTCGGCTGTGACAGAATCACGACGGTTTCATGAAGAATTCCGCTCCCGCGCTGGAGTACCGCGGCGGCTCAACTAAGGAATCCACGATGGAGCTCGTGACCCCGAGCGAGACCACCACAGCAGAGCGCAACACTGGTTCTGACGCGCCCTCCCAGGAGGGGCGCTCGCTCAATATGATGCGGACCGCCCTGCTCGGGCTGGTCGGCAGTTCCGCCGTCGTCGCCGGTGCGGTGCTCGGAGGCCAATCCTTCGAGACCCACCTCCCCGGCGCGTGGTTCTTCGGGATGCCAGGAGGGCCGCTCGGGAACCTGGGCTCCAACAGCCAGCTCCCCACCATCGCCTCGTTGGCGCTGGTGTTCGGAGGGCTCATCCTCCTCACCCGCGTGTGGCTCGGCTTTCTCCGTCACCTGAACCGCCACCACGGATTCCCCGTCAAACGAGTCGTGCTCGTCGTGGCGATCTGGGCCGTGCCCCTCCTCCTCGCGCCGCCTCTCTTCAGCCGGGACGTCTACACCTATTCCGCGCAGGGCGAAATGATGAGCCACCACATCAACCCCTACTCCTATGGGCCAGAAGTGCTGGGGGCGACGCCGTTCAACCAGATGGCCGACGCGGTGTGGTCGGGGACGGAGTCGCCCTACGGGCCGACCTTCTTGAGCGTCGACGGTCTGCTCGACCAGGCCTCCGGCCACCAGATCCTGCCCGACCTGATCCTCCTCCGGTTGTTGGAGGTCGCGGGACTCGCGATGGTCATCGCCGCCACCCCCACTCTGGCTCGATCACTCAAACATGACCCGGCCCATGCCGTTCTGATCGGAGTCGGATCACCGCTCGTCCTGCTCTCGTTGGTCGGGGGCGCGCACAACGACGCCCTGATGGTCGGCCTTCTGGTGGCGGGACTGGCGGTGGCGAAACGGTTCGGCACGGTCCCCGGGGTGATTTTGTGTGCGCTTGCCGCGGGTGTGAAGTCCCCCGCTCTGCTCGGTGTGCTCTTCCTCGGCTGGGTATGGGCGGGGCGGGAGGCTTCCATCCGGCGCCGGATCGGGCATACCGTCGGCGCCGGTCTGATCGCTTTGGCGACCCTGGAGGCCGTCTCCCTCGTCTCCGGCACCGGATGGGGCTGGATCCGCACGACCACCACCGCGGACACCTCGTTCACCGGTGTCACCCCCATCAACTTGGTGGCGCGCGCCATCTCCATCCTGAGCCACGTGTTCCAGGTGCCGGTGACCATCATGGCGGTGCGCCCCGTCTTCATGGTGCTCGGGCTGCTCGTCGCGGGGTACTTCGGCTACCGGCAGCTCCTCCGGTCCCCCCAGGACGGGGCCGTCCGGTGTCTGGGCCTGACGCTGCTCGTGCTCGCCCTGCTGGGGCCGATCGTGTGGTCGTGGTACGTCACGTGGGGGGTGATCGTGCTTGCACCGGCAGCTGTGGGCCGCCTCCGGACGGCACTGATCGTGATCAGCACGTTCTGGGCTTTCGCCGGCATGACGTCGATCCACAGCATCTACAGCCGCTTCCTGCACACCTTCGCGCTGACCGACATGCTCCTGGTGGCCCTGCTGCTCGCAGTGGCCATCACGCCTCTGGGCCTCTTCAGAAGGGCGCGCCGGGCGCACCTGCCGCGGCTGACGCCGGGCGTGCTGACCGGCGCCGGCGCCGGGGCCGGCGCAACGACCTGATTTCGCCTGCCCACCCGACGCGGCCCGAGTAACTTCCGAGCAAGGAGAAACACCGCATCACGTCGGCCGAGCACGAACACGCCGTCAGCGTGTCAGGTCAGCCGGGCGTCCCTCCGTTGGCGTCGTAGGCCTCGGTCCAGGCCTGGATCATCGGTCCGAAGGCGGCAGGGTTGTAGGCGTCCTCCTCGTAGGAGAACTTCATGTCGCCGGCGTAGTGCAACACCGTGATGTTGTGGGCCTGGTGGACGGAACCGTCACCGGGGTCCTTCATCCTGTTCTCTATGCGGCACACCCACCAGCCCCGCTCCTCGTCACAGACGCACCATGCGTGGGGGAACGAGTTCATGTCCCTGTTCGGCCACTCGGCCATGAGCGGGGCGATCCAGGCGTAAATCTCGTCGGGCCCGCGGAAGGTGCCGAACGTGTGCTCGAGATACACCGCGTCCTCTGTGAACAGGTCGGCCCAGTCTCGCCACTCGCCGCTGGCCGCGCACCGGCCTGCCGTCTCCATGTAGTGCTGGTGCGCTTGCTCCAGCTCGTCGCGGCTCCACTTCTGCGTCATGACTTCAGTATCCATTCGCTCATGGTGACACTGCGCAGGGTGCTGAGGTCGACCCATGCGTTGATCTCCTCGATCATCTGCGTGATGTGGGCCTGCAGGCGCTCGGGGTCGCCGTCGGCGCAGTAGAACAGCATGGGGTCGGTGACGTGCTCCAGCGAGGGCCACGCCTCCTCCACGATCCCCGCCATCGGTGGAGCCCCCTCGGTGATCGCCCGGAACACCGCGTTGCGCACATAGCGGGTCCGCGGCTGGAGCACCTCGGTGATGGGAGAGATCCTCGTGTGCCAGCGCGTCATCCATTCGTCGAAGCTCTGATCGGGATGCCGCTGGAGCAGCGCCACCGTCAGCACGCCGGGCGATCGTTCCCCGTCGGACCAGGAGCGGGGTGCTCCCCACCGGTTGCCCCCGTACTCGCGGTAGAGGGACTCCACGACGGAATAACCCGCCACGTTCTCAGCCGCCGCTCGGAGGACGCGTTCGAAGGGCTCCCGTTGTTCGATCGTGTCGACCCACAGCGAAACGAGCCCGTGCAGTGGTGTCTCACCTTCAGGTGTGGGAACCGGCGCCGGAATGTCACTCTGGGGATCCCAGACATCGATGGTCAGGGCCACGGGTTCCAGGGCGAGCAACTCCGGACCCACCCGGGCGAGCATCACCTCGCACACGTCGGACCGGGTGCTCTGCTCCCCGAGCCAGGTCAGGTACATCAGCTTTTCCACGTCGCTCCCCTCCTCACCAGGTGAGCCCGAGGGCGTCGCGCATGGTGGCCTCGAACTCAGTGTCGTTGAGCGTCCGGCGCAGTTGCAGCACCAGCGCCGCATCGTCGCCCACCTCGACCCGCAGCGGGGTAGCCGGATCCTCCAGGGCGTCCGCCACCGCGATTCCCACCAGCTCGGGTCCCGGCCGGCCCGTGGGACCGGTCAGCGTTGCCGCAGTGCCGCCCCATTGCGCATGCAGCTCGGCGTAGACCGCCGGTCCGGAATGGTCGTCGTCGTGCTTCATTCCCGGCGCGATGTACCCGGGCTCGATGATCACCACCCTGATGCCGAAGTGGCCCAGCTCGAAGTAGAGCGACTCCGACAGCGCCTCGAGGGCGTGCTTCGAGGCTGCGTAGGCACCTTCCAGGGGCGTGCCGATCTTGCCCTGCACCGAGCTGACGTTGACCAGCACGCCGGCGCCGCGCTCTCGCCACCGGGTTACGACGGCCTGGGCCATGCGCAGTGGACCCACGGTGTTCACGTCGAGCACCCGGCTGAACGAGCCGATCGGGTAGGTCTCCAGGGGGCCGGTGCCCGGCACTCCGGCGTTGTTGACCACGGCATCGAGCTCGCCCGCCGCCGCGACAGCGGCCAGCACCGATTCGTCGTCGGTCACATCGAGCGCCAGGAACTGGGCGGCCGGTAGCCCGACGAGCAACTCGGGGTTCCGCGCGGTGGCCACCACCTCGTGGCCTCGCTCCGTCAGCACCTCGACTGTGGCGCGCCCTATGGCGCGGCCGGCTCCGGTCACGAGCACGCGCATCGTTCAGTCCGTCCCGGCGGGAGCCAGCCCGACGAGATCCTCGCTGACCTGCCAGAGCCGGCGAGCCGCCTCCGGGTCCTGCGCCCAGCGCCGAGGCTGGCGGGGCTTGCACTTGACGAAGTACTCGCCGCTCACCCCTTCCACTTCGGGGGACGAGGCCAGGTAGATCGAGGTGCGGGCGCCCTTGGCCGCCGAGAGGAAGAAGGGACTGGCGATCTTGATTCCGAAGCCCAGCAGCCCTCGTGCATCGCCGTCGCTCCCGTAGCCGGTCCGCACCGTGCCGGGATGGAGGGAGTTCGCGGTGAGTCCCCTTCCCTCGTAGCGCCGGGCGAGCTCGAGCGTGAACAGGATGTTCGCCAGCTTCGACTGGCCGTACACTCGCATGCCCCGGTACCGCGTCGCGGACTGCAGGTCGTCGAAGGGAATCCCCTTCCGGGCGGCATTGTGCGCCGTCGACGCCACGTTGACCACACGAGATGGTTGGGACGCCACCATCCGCTCGAGCAGCAAATTGGTCAGGAGAAACGGTCCGAGGTGGTTGATGGCAAACGTCGCCTCGTAGTCGTCCACGGTCTCGGCACGCTCGGTCAATACCAGACCCGCATTGTTCACCAGCACGTCGAGCCGCGGCGCCTGGTCGAGGATCTCCGCGGCCCCCGCGCGCACCGAGGCCAGGTCGGCCAGGTCGAAGACGACGAGTTGCACCCGGCCCTCACCGTGGAGACGTTGCGTGATGGCCGCCACGGCGGCTCTCCCCTTGTCCGCGTTCCGGGCGGTCACCAGCACGCGCGCACCCATGGACCCCAAGGCAGAGGCCGTCTCGAACCCGATGCCGGAATTGCCGCCGGTGACGACCACGGTCTTGCCCTGCATGTCCGGCACTGCGCACAGCCTCCTCATTGCGAGCAGGCGTCAGCATTCCACATGCACGGGCGGCGGCTCGGCCTCGCGCCTCCTCAGCGCCAGGTGTCGCGCGCCTCGACCAGCCCCCGCTCGGGATCGAGGAAGCTGCCGCTGAGCGTCCGCTCGGCGGTGCGCATCTGCCACTGGAGCAACTCACGGGTTGCCGCCCAAGCGGCGTCGCCCACCCCGGGCTCGGGGTCGGCCAGCAGATTGTGCCGCTGCTCGGGATCGCGGGAGAGGTCGAAGAACAAGGGGGGGAGCAAGGCAGCGTCTGCCGCGAACTGGACGTACTTGTACCGCGGCCCGCGGGACACGGCCAGCGCGCAATGGCTCATCGGGATGCCGAAGGCGTTCTCGGCCAGCAAGTGGACCGGATCCGAGAAACTCCACTCGAAGTGCGCCGTGTCGCGCCAGTGCGCGGGCGCCGGCTCTCCCCGGAGGAACGGATGGAGCGACCAGCCGTCGGCCTGGCGGGGCACGTCCACGCCCATGTAGTCGCAGATGGTCGGCAACACGTCCACCGATTCGGTCACTGCGTCGACGATGGTCCCTCGCGCTCCATCGGCCGCGGGGCGCGGATCCACCACGATCAGGGGGACGTGATAACTCTCGTCCCAGAAGCCCAGCTTCTCGAGCAGCCAATGGTCGCCACCCATCTCGCCGTGGTCGCTGGTCAGAACGACGAGCGTGGACTCGGCCAAGCCGCTCTGTGCGAGGTACTCGAAGAGAGGGGCCAGGCCGTCGTCGACCTCGCGCTGTGCCCCGTAGTACGTCGCCCGCACCTGGCGCCGGTCCCGTTCGTTCTGCGGCGCACCAACCTGAGCCGAGCCCACCGAGAAGGCGCCGAGTGGATGGATTGCCGCTTCCTCTTCGGGGGTGGCGCAGCCGACGAAGGGTGCGACCTTCTCGGCGTCATAGAGGTCGTGGTAGCCCACCGGGTTCCGGCGCGGCGGATGAGGACGGATGAAGGAGGCATGGACGAAGAACGGCGCATCACCGTTCTGCTCCAACCACTCGACCACGGACTGGCGCACGAAGCTCGTCTGGGAGAGCTCGACGGGGAAGCGCGCCGGGGCCCAGGTCACACCGTGGGCTTCGGCTCCCGGGTAACCCGCTATCGGCTCGTACAGGTCGTGCGGGTTGGCCGGGACGTCGATCCCCCGCGCCGCGAGCCAGCGCCCCCAGGCGGGACTGCCCTTTTCCCACGGGTCTTCGATGACGGCGCGGAATCCGGGCAGCACACCCTCGTAGCTGAACAACCGGGGATCCCCGGCCGGCAGGGTGCGGGGATCGGCCGAGGTGTCCGTGTACCCGAAGAGCACCGGGTCGTAGCCGGCCTCACGAGCCAGGAGCGCCACGTTGGTGAAGCGGGCATCCAACGGCGTCCCGTTCAGAATGGAGCGGTTGCGGTGCTGATAGGTGCCCGTATAGAGACAGGCCCGGGAAGGTCCGCACGGCGCCGCGTTGGCCCAGTGGTTGGCGAACAGAACGCCCCGGCGGGCCAAGGCATCGAGCGTGGGTGTCTCGAGGACGGGATGCCCGAGGGCCGACAAGCAGTCCCCACGCCACTGGTCGAGCGTGATGAAGAGAACGCTGCGAGGAGCCGGCACACCGCAACTCTTGCCGATTTCGAACTCTTGCCGAGTTCGCCTACTCCGAACCCGGCCGGCCGGATGGCGCGGCGAGCGGGCCTCGGCCGGGCTCAGGACGTGCGGATCGTCGCTCCTCCGAGCTTGGTCCCGAAGTCGATCAGCCACGCACCGAGTCGTGGTGCGACGGCCCGGTGCACTGCTCGGCCACCGGTCACCGGGAGGCCGGGGGCCGAACGCTGCACCACCCCGACCTCACTCGTCGCCACTTGGCTGCGCACCGCACGGCGCGCCCCTGCCGATGCCATCAGATCCCTCCGGTGGGCGTCGGCCAGGGATTGCACTGCCTGCGTCTGGATCATCCGTTCACCTCGCTTGCCTCACTCGTTCCTGAATCACAACTCCTGCTCAACACCAGGCCATCTTAGGCCAATGTTGACACGAATTCAAGAATATTCTAATATAGCCGTATGCCTATGTTAACGGAAGAGGACGCAGGGCCGAGAGAGAAGCAGGTGACCGCGGCAGCCTCCTTGGTCTCGGACCTGTCCTGGCTCCTGCACGTGGCCGCCCGCCCCTCCATGCAGGCCCGGTACCCGAACCTGACCGAGATGTTCAAGGGTCGGGAAGACCTCGCAGACCGGGTCCGCACCTTCTGGAACGACTGCACCGAAGAGGAGTCCTGCTTCACCGAGATACAGCTGCTGGCCCAGCACGCCGACGCCGTGCGCGTCACCGACCCCGACGCGCTGTGGCCCGCCCTCGAGGAGGCGGTCGCCACGATCCCGCTCGACCTCGAGATGCCCTCGGAGTCGTCCGAAGACCGCGAGATATACCTCGCTCGCCTCCGCAGGCTGCGGGAGTCGCCCGCGCTGCTGCGGTCGTACCTCGAGCTCCTCGAAACGGTCTGGGCCTCGGTGGACGCCATGTGGCAGGAGTCGCTGCCGGTCATCGAAGAGGCGGGGCGCCATGTCATTGCGCAGTACGAACGGGGGCGATCACTGGAACTCTTGATACCGCAGGGCTGTGACATCTTGCGCGAGCGTCTGCCCGACATCCTGGCCAAGATCGAAGTCGGGCAGCAGCCGCTCCTCTTCGTGCCCTGCCTGTTCTTCGGCTCGAGCATGTACCTGGAGGTTTCCGGTCTCATCACCATCGGAACCCCCGTGGGCCAGGGCGACGCCGCAGCCCGGGCCCTGACCGAATCAGTCGCCCGTCGCCTGAAGGCGGTGGCCGATCCCACCCGCCTGGCCCTCCTGCACTCGCTGGCCAGCGCGCCGAGCTCGGTGGGTGAGCTGGCGGTGCTGTTCCGTCTGGCCCAGCCCACCGTGAGCATGCACGTGAAGCTGTTACGTGAGAACGGGCTGGTGCGCTCCCAGCGCGAGGGCGGGAAGTTGCGCCTGAGCGCGGATGCCGCGGCCGTCGAGCGTCTGCTCGAGGAGCTCCGTCACGCCGTGTTGCATGGAGCCGAGGGCCCTCAACCCGCCGGCGCCAGCACGACGGGCAGCGACCGGATTCCGGCGACGGTGGTCGATCGCACCCTGTCCGCTGCTCCGGCGACCGCGTAGTCCGGAAATCGCTCGAGCAGCTCCTCCACGAAGATCCTCGCCTCCAGGCGGGCCAGGCTGGCGCCCAGACACACGTGCTCGCCGAAGCCGAAGGCGACGTGCATGGGATTGGCGGCACGCCGCACGTCGAACTGCGACGCGTCCTCTCCGAACATCTGTTCGTCCCGGTTCCCCGATGCGTACAGCATGCAGAGGTAGTCGCCTGCACGGATCTGGGCGTCCGCCACCACGACGTCCTCCGTGGCCGTCCGGCAGAACGCATGGACAGGCGTCACCCAGCGCAGGCACTCTTCCACTGCCCCCGGGATCAACGATGTGTCGGCGACGAGCGCAGCGCGCTGGTCCGGGTGCTCGTGCAGGACGAGGGCGCTCCCCGACAGCAAGGTCCGCGTCGTCTCGTTGCCCGCCACCAGCAGCGTCAGGAGGAACATGAACAGCTCCTCCTTGCTCAGCGGGCACCCTCCGACCTCGCTGCCCACGAGTAGTGACACGAGATCGTCCCCCGGTCGTTCGCGCTTGGACCGGATGTGCTCGACGATGAATCCGGAGAGCTCGCCGAGAGCCGCCATGGTCTCGCCGGGGGGCAGGTCGGGCGACTCGATCGCCGCGTCGGACCAGCCCCGAAACTCCTCCCGGTCCGACTCGTCGATCCCGAGAAGCTCCGCGATCACGGTCAGGGGGAACGGTGCCGCCAGCTCGGCGACGAAATCGATCTCGTCCCGGGGATGCACCTCGTCGAGCAGTGCCGACGCGCTCAGACGGATCGACTCGGCAAGGCCCGCCAGGGCCCGAGGTGTGAAGCGTCGGTTGACCAGGCCACGGAAGGCGGCGTGCTCGGGAGGATCCATGTGGAGGATGGAACGGCCCTCCATCGGAGCCTCGCCGGCCTGCGCCCGCAACGGGTCATTCACCAACGCGCCGCGTCCTGAGCAGAAGTGGCCCGGATCACGGCTCAGGTTCCTGATGTCCTCGTAGCGGCTGACGGCCCAGAAGCCGGGCGCGCACTCGTGGACGGGGTCGACGGCACGCAATGTCGCCAGCACCTCGAAATAGTCGTCCCGCAGGAAGAAGGCCGCATCGCGCGGATCGACCTGGCCAAAGACGTCCCCGGACATGGAGCGAGCGTACTGCGCGGCAGGCTTCGAGCTCCCGAACGCAGTACTGCCTTCACGACCGATCGGTACTCGGCGAGGATTCGTTCTGGACTCCACTCTCAGCCGTCGTAGGCGTGTCGCGTCGCCGCGGCGAGAGATCGTGCATGCGCACTGGCTCGGCGCAATCGGCCGACCGCACCGGCCAGCACCCGAAGGATGGGCCTCACCTCGCCTCGGCTGAGGCCGACTCCAGGCGAGCCAACAGGATGTCCCCCATCGGGTTCTCACGTCGACGCGGGTCACCGGTGATGCGCTGGTGGCGGTCGTTGATGGCCAGGGCGCGCACCAGCGCGAAGACCTCGTGCCAAGCGAGATCCCGTACCTCGTACCCCGTGCGGCGCTCGTAGCGATGGAGCGAGTCCACCACTCCGGGAAACCCTGACAGCCGGCCTCCGAACAACGCCTCCATCATGAATTCCAGACCGAAATGCCAACCGAGATCCATTTCGCGCGGACCGAGCGAGGCCAGGTCCCAGTCGAGTACCGCGGTGACGTGACGCTCGGAATCGAAGACGAGGTTGCCCAGTCGGACGTCACCCCAGAGGAGGACGGGCGGACGCTCCTCAGGCACATGACGGCCGCACCAGTCGAGGGCCTGCGCCAACGCCGGCAGCGGATCGCCGTCCGAGGACCATTCCACGTATGCCACCCAGCGCTGCACCGTTTCCCGCAGAAGTTGCCCGGGCAACGCCGCGCCCAGGGCGTACGTCTCCCAGTCGACGGCATGCACGTCCGCCACCGCGTCCATGAGCCCGTTCAGCATCACGCCTTGCAATGCGGGGCCGGCGTCTCGCACGTAGGGGTCGAAGAACGGGGCGGGCCCGGGGACGTCGCCCACCACGAGCGGCATGACGAGGAACGGTGAGCCGATCCACTCGAGCTCGGTCACGACGAACGCGGGTGCCGGAGCAGGGACGCCCGACGCGGCCACGGCATTCTGGACGAGCGCCTGCGGACCGAGGTCGTAGTGCGGGTACGTGGGCTCCAACGGTGGCAACCGCACCACGAGGCCCGGGTGCCCGGGCCCGAGGTCGACGAGGACGGTCTCGTTGGCCTGGCCCCCCGCCGCTCGCGACGCCGCGACACCTCCCGCTCCGTCCGGGGACCGGCCCGCGACGGCGCGCACCAGGTCCGGGTTGGCCCTGACCCAGCGCCCGAGGCCCGCCTCGACCACGGCGTCGTCACGCGTCGCCCCTGTCGCCATCTACGGAAGGTAGACCACGGCTCGCCAGCGGCCCGTCATCTCCGCTCGGCACAACGCGGTCCCGGCGCGGATGGACCAGTCCACCACGTCGGCTTCTGCCACCGGCACCGGGGTGCGCAGCAGGAGGCCCCGGCGGGCGTGGTCCTGGCGTACCACCCAGCCGTCGGGCACCGGCACGCCGGCCTCCGCCAGGCGCTCCACCGCATGGCTACCGGTGGGATGCATGATGCCGACCGCGAGCCCCTCGGTGTCACTCCGGTCCTGCTTGGGAGGCATCACCGTCGTCATCGTCACCGGTGCCGCGTTGTTGCCGAAGAACGCGAACAACCCGGCCCGCGGGTGCACGTCCGACGCGTCCTCGTCGATGCCGGGCAACAGGTTGACCCAGCCGCCGCCGGCAGACCGCAGGGCGCGCAATTCATAGGCGATGGCCGCCACATCGGGCGGCGTGAACTCGATCGTCTTCTTCTGGCGCCCGCCGCTCATGGCCGCAGTCCGGACACCAGCATCGCCACGACCTCGGCAGCCGGCCGCGCTTCGGCCCGGCCGAACGCCGTTCCGGCGTACAGGCTCATGTGCTGGGCGTCACCCGACCGCGCCGCCGCAGCGCGCAGCGGCCGGGTGGCGTTGTTGATCTCGGGGTAGGCGGCCGGCGCCCGCGGGTGGTCCACCACCATGGCGTTGACGAGCGCGCGGGCCCGGCGGCCGCTGAAGGCGCGGGTGACCGCTGTCCGGCCGAAGTCGTCAGATGCCACCAGCGCCTCCTTCAACGGGGCCGGCGCGCCGCTCTCGGGACAGCGTAAGAAGGCCGTGCCCGCCTGGACCAGGTCCGCCCCCCGGGCCAGCAGGTCGACCACATCCTGCGGGCCGCCGACGCCGCCGGCGACGACCAACGGGACGAGGGTGCGCCGGCGCACCGACGCCAGGAGCGCCCGCGCGGGGCGGTCCTGATCCGTACGGTCCTCGTTCACCAGGCTGCCCCGGTGCGCGCCGGCCTCCGCGCCCTGCAGGCACAGCGCGTCGGGCTCCGCCGCCAGGGCCGCCATCGCCTCCTCCGGCGTGGTGACGGTGAGCAGGACGGCAGAGCCTGCCGCCCGTAACGCCCGGACGACGTCGCCCGGAGGGATACCGAAGGTGAAGCTGACCGCCGCGGGCGGCGCCGCCAGGACCGCGTCGACCTTGGCGGGGAAGTCATCGTCGTCCCACGACGCCTCGCCGAGGGCAACACCGAGGGAGGCCGCGTCGGCCTCGAGCTGCGCCACGTACGCCGCCAGGGCGCCCGGGTCGGCCGAGGGAGCGCCGGGCACGAAGAGGTTCACGCCGAAGACCGCCACCCCGGCGGCGCGCACCGCGACCATGTCGTCGGCCAGGCCCGCCGCCGTCTTGTAGCCGCCGGCGAGGAACGCCAGTGCGCCCGCCCGCGCCGTCGCCACCACCAGGTCCACGGTCGACGGCCCACCGGCCATGGGCGCCACGGCGAGCGGCCAGCGGGCGAGATGACGCAGTGTCACCCCCGCACTCTTACCCACCGGCCTGACCGGCCGCTACGGTGGGCGCGCCGTGGACCTGGACCTCGTGGACACCCTGCGCAGCACCGGCGCCGCCCGCCACTTCCACCCCGAACCCGTCGACGACGAGGTCCTGGCGCGTCTGCTCGACACGGCACGCTTCGCCCCGAGCGGCGGCAACCGGCAGGGCTGGCGGGTCATCGTCGTCAAGGACGGCGCCGACCGCGTGTCCCTGCGCGACCTCTATCTGAGCGGCTGGTACGAGTACCTGGCCATGGTGGCGGCGGGCTTGGTCCCCTGGGCGCCGGTCACCGACCGGGCGGCCGAGGCGGCCGCCGTTGCCAACGCGGCGGCCTTC
>Ga0302325_10001647_pt1 | contig 56354 bp, 48 predicted proteins | sample Palsa_T0_2_FD_201948 | JGI IMG/M metagenome (GOLD analysis project Ga0302325, IMG submission 201948) | Peat permafrost microbial communities from Stordalen Mire near Abisko, Sweden - Palsa_T0_2 | ecosystem: Environmental > Terrestrial > Soil > Palsa > Peat permafrost | place: Sweden: Abisko... | reverse complement strand
GCGTTCCTGGCCTTTCTGCTCAAGGCGGTCGCACATGTCCGCTGAACGGTGACTGCTTCTCATGGCTGTGCGCCGGACATTTGACTATTCCCAGCAGCTTGACCTCTTCGGAGGCCTCGGCGTAGACTCATGGACAGAAGGAACAGGGGAGGCCGCAAATGTACCAGAGAAACCGGCTCGGACAGATGATCCTCGAACACTGGCAGAAGCACCGGCCGCAAATGGTCGAGGAGTTGCAAAGAACGAACCAATTGGATCAGACGATCTACGAAGCCCAGGAGACGATCGGGGACCTGCTGTACGAACTGGTGTCGGTCCAGAAAATGGACTACCAGGCAGCCTGGGAGATCGCGATGCGCGAGTGGGCACTACCGGAGAGCCCGGCCCGCCCGCGGTCATCCTTGGCGGGGACGCCGACGAGCCGCTAGCCAAACCGTCCAGCGATTTCCGAATAGCCGCAGAGCACAGGATCGGTGAGGGCAGCCTTCGCGAAAAAGCCTTCGCCAACCTCGCCGCGATCCGTACACTGAAACAGATCGAGGCTGATGACCGCGAGGCCACCGGCGAGGAAAAAGCCATTCTCGCGCGTTACAGCGGGTGGGGCGCAATGGCAAACGTCTTTGAGGCGCATCCGCCGCGGGAGTGGGAAAAGACCGCCGAGGAACTGCGCCAACTGCTCACCACGGACGAATACGTTTCTGCGCGCGCCTCCACTCCCAACGCGCATTTCACGTCGCCTCTGGTGATTTCCGGCGTGTGGGAGGCTCTTGAACACCTCGGCGTGGAGGCCGGCGCGCAGGTTCTGGAGCCGTCGATGGGTGTGGGGCATTTCTTCGGGCTTATGCCCGAGGCGCTCGCGCCAGGCGCCCGCAGGACCGGCGTGGAACTCGGCAGCCCGACAGCACGCATCGCGTAGCGGCTCTATCCCGATGCAACCATCTTTGCCAAGGGCTTTGAAGAGACGCCCCTGCCAGACAACTTCTTCGATGCGGTTGTCGGCAACATTCCGTTTGGAAATTATCCGGTGTTCGATCCCACTTATCGCAGCAACCCGGCCGTTACGCGTGCGATCCACGATTATTTCTTTGCCAAATCACTCGATAAGGCACGCGCCGGCGGTGTGGTGGCGCTCATCACCAGCCGGTACACCGGGCGAACGCGCGAACCTGATCGGGGCTATACGTCTGCCCAACACCGGCTTTCAACTGGCGGTGACCGGCTAAAAAGGCGTCCCCAGCGGGGCCCCACGCTACGATTGGCCACCCTGCGGGATCGCATCGGGCGCCACCTTGTAGTAGATGTCCGTGTTGGGGGTCTCGGCCATCGGCGAGCGCTGGCCCTGGGCCTGAGGCGGTGTCTGTGTGACCGCCGCTGCGGCCAGCAACACGAACATTGGAGAGAGAATGCGTTTCATGGCTTCGGAAGCCACCATACCACAACACGCCGGGAGGTAAACTTCCGCCGGCGGAAGCGGATGCTTAACCGCTTTGGGGAGACCGCTCCCTGACCGTCGCGGCTCGGTAGCAGCCGCGCTGATTTCGCAGGGTTTACCGAGCCGCTACCGGCCAGTTATCCCCAAAACGGATAAGCATGCTTATTCGGCAGGCTCAAGACAGCCTTGGCAATAAAAAGCGTGGCCAGGGCGGGGCGTCCGGTGCCGCGCGCCTAGCCGCCCGCAGCCGGTCCAAAAGCCGCAGGGAAGCGATCCAGCGATCGACCTCACTTGCGGGGTCAGCGGGCCCACCGCCTGCTCCGGATGCGGTAACAGATCCTGCCGGGCCAAATGGGCGAAAGCTGCTTGACGCCGCCAGCCCCATCTTGATAACATCCGATCTCTCAACCCCCCACAGTAGCGCGGCGGTTGGAGAAGGAGATAACGATCCCGATGAGATGTGCTGTCAATTCGATTTGTGCAAGCGTGCTGTATCTCTGTTGGACGTTCGCCGCTCTGGCCCAACCCGCGGCCAAGACAACGGCCACCGTGCCGCGCCTGGTGCAATTCAGCGGTGCTTTGACGGCCGCCGGCGGCCAGCCGTTGAGCGGGGTGGTGGGCGTGACGTTTTCCCTCTACGAGGAAGAGCGCGGCGGCGCCCCGCTATGGATGGAGACGCAGAACGTCCAGGCCGATGGCAACGGACGCTACACGGCGATGCTCGGCGCCACCCGTAACGACGGCATCCCGGCGGAGGTGCTGGCGTCCGAGCAGGGGCGCTGGCTGGGTGTGCAGCCGCAGGGGGAAACCGAGCAGCCGCGCGTATTGCTGGTAAGCGTGCCGTATGCGTTGAAGGCCGGCGATGCCGACACGCTAGCGGGCAGGCCTGCATCGGCTTACCTCTTGGCCGCTGGTTCGTCAACTTCCGCGCAGCCTGCCGGTCCGTCCGGCGTGGCGCAGCCCGCCCAGCCCCTGGCCGACGTGTCAGTCAAGACAGGAGCGCGCGCGAAGCCGGCCCTCACCAGCGCCGGAACAACCAATTACATCTCCAAGTTCACCGACGCATCCGGCGACACCGGCAATTCCATCATGTACCAGAACGGCAGCAATATCGGCGTGGGGACCACGGCGGGAGCCATATCGATGGATATCCGCCCCACCGCTACCTCTCCTTTTGCACAGCTCGGAGTGGCGCAGACTGTCGACTATATGACGTTGTTCGCTTCCGATACCTATGGCCCGGCATTCTACTGGGATCCCACGAAGGCCCTGCGTCTAGGCACGGGGGGTACGGGGCTGTATAACGCGAATGGATTTATCGAGTATATGCGGATTCAGCCGAACGGGTACGTGGGCATCGGCACGCAGACGCCTGGGGCGACATTGGAGGTGGATGGCAACGGTCCGAAGACCATTTTCGGCCAAACCGCAAGCACCACGGGCATCGCCCTGGCCGGCACGGCGACAGCCACCACCGGGAGCACGACCGGCGTCGCGGGCACCGTGTCGAGTCCCAACGGCGCCGGCGTGTCAGGATACAACAGCGCCACCAGCGGAACTGGTGTGGGTGTTAGTGCCGGTGCTGATAGTCCGGTAGGTTCCGGACTGTTCGCTTACAATAACGCCACTACTGGCCAGGCAGTGGGCGTGAGCGCCGAATCCGCGAGCCCCGCGGGGATAGGTGTTCTCGGGCAGGACGACCAGCCCGGCGGAGTTGGCGTCGGCGGATACAGTGGCGCCACGACCGGAGGCGGCCTCGGCCTAAATGGATACTCAGCCAGCACGGCGGGTATCGGCGTGAACGGGTACGCCGGCGCCGCAACCGGCACTGGGATTGGGGTGCAGGCCGGCGTAACAAGCCCACAGGGCATCGCCCTGCTAGCGAATGCCAACGGCGGAGGCTTAGCCGGGCAGTTTAACGGCAATGTGCTCGTCAACGGGGCCCTCCAAGTCACCGGGACCGTATCCAAGGGCGGCGGCTCGTTCAAGATCGACCATCCTCTCGATCCGGCGAACAAGTACCTTTCCCACTCCTTCGTCGAGAGTCCGGACATGATGAACATTTACAACGGAAACGTCACGACCAACGAACGGGGCCTTGCTACCATAGTTTTGCCCGACTACTTCGAAGCCCTCAACGGCGATTTCCGCTACCAACTCACGGTGATCGGCCAATTTGCGCAGGCCATGGTTGCCAAAGAGATCCGCAATGGCCGTTTCACGATCGAAACTAACCGGCCAAAGGTAAAGGTCTCCTGGCAGGTCACGGGTGTCCGCCACGACGCCTATGCCAACGCCCACCGCATTCCGGTGACGGAAGACAAGCCAGCGGCCGAACAGGGCACCTATCTGCACCCGGATGTGTTTCACCGAAGTGAAGGGCGTGAACTCAGCGCCGGCTCGCACTAACCATTGCCGCTTCCGCTGGCTGGCCCGAATACGCAACGATCCGCGTGCCCTTCGGCAGCCGCACCGGCTGCAGGAAGTCGTAAGTCCGCTGCCATTCCGGGCGCCAGTTGCGAATCCAAATGAGCCGCTCGACCGCGCCGTCCGGCTTATACGCCGTCACTTCGAGCGACTCGCCCGCTACCAGCCGCACCGGGCGCAGGCCGGAGAATTCGGCGGGCGCGGAAAGCGTCAGCGCCGCGACAGTGGTCACGGTCAGTTCGCGGCCAACCGGCTGCGGCTTAGCCTCCGCGCTGAAACGCGGCGCCGCCGGCAAGTAGATATCGTCGCCCTTGGGCGCGCCGCCCTCCACCCAGTTCACGATCATGTCGATCTCGATCTGCGACAGGTTGGGGTCGCCGCGGAACTCACCCACGCCTTTCACCGCGCCCCAGGGCGGCATGCGGCGCGCCAGCACCTCGTCGCGGATGGCCTTGGCCCACGGCCTTGCGTCGTCATAGGCCGCCAGTGACATGGCCGCGCCGCCCTCGCGATGGCAGCTCACGCAGTGCCTGTCCACGATCCGCGAAATTTCCTGCGTCCACAACAGCTTGGTGGTGATGGTGTCATGCGCCGAAGCTGTTGGCGCCAGGGGGAGTGCCAACAGCGGCACCCAGTAGCGGGTCCAGGGGGACCTTCGCAGACCAGGGGGTCTGCCCCACCTCATACGACCTCCCCGCGGATCAGGTCCGCATACGTCTCCCGCGCCCGTATCGTACGAAACGTATCGCCCTCCACCAGGATCTCCGGAGCGCGCGGCCGCGAGTTGTAATTCGACGACAGCACAAACCCGTACGCCCCCGCCGTCTCGACCGCCAGATAATCGCCCGGCGCGGCGTTGGCCAGCTTGCGCCCGCGCGCCAGAAAGTCGCCGGTCTCGCAGACCGGCCCCACCACGTCCGCGACGATCTCCGGCCGCGCAGTCTTGCGCAGCGGAATAATCCCGTGGTGCGAGCGGTAAAGCGCGGGCCGGATCAGGTCGTTCATGGCCGCGTCCACGATTACGAATTCCTTCTCCGCGCTCTTTTTTCGGTACAGCACGCGCGTCAGCAGCACGCCGGCGCGGCCCACGATGGAGCGGCCCGGCTCGATCGTCACGCGCAAACCGCGACCCTGCAGCTTCGCTAGCACCTGCGCGATGAAAGCGCGGATCTCGGGCGCCCGCTCGTGCGCCTGGTAGGCCACGCCCAATCCGCCGCCCAGGTCCATTTGGCCGATGGCAAATCCCTTGGCGCGCAGCCGTTCTACCAGCGCCAGGACCCGGTCGATGGCTTCCAGTATCGGGTTGATGTCCATCAACTGCGACCCGATGTGGCAGCTTACGCCTTCGGCCGCCAGGTTCGGCAAATCGCGAGCGATCTGGTAGACGGATTCGGCGTCCGCGATGTCGATGCCGAACTTGTGCTCACGCAGGCCGGTGGAAATATACGGCTGCGTGGAGGCGTCCACATCGGGGTTCACGCGGATGGCGAAGCCGGCCTTCACGCCGCGCCGCGCGGCCAGTGCATCGATCAGCGCCAGTTCGGGCTGGGACTCGCAATTGAACATGTGGATGCCGCTCTCGAGCGCGTAATCCACTTCGCCGGCCGTCTTCCCAACGCCGGAGAACACGACTTTGGACGCGTCGCCGCCGGCCTGCAGCACGCGATACAGTTCGCCGCCCGAGACGATGTCGAACCCCGCGCCGGCCTTGGCCAGCAACGCGAGAATGCCCAGCGAAGAATTGGCTTTCACCGCGTAACAGACGGCGTGCGGCGGGCCGCCCAGCGCTTCGTCGTAGGCGCGGTAGTTCTCCAGAATGGCGGCGCTCGAATACACGTATGCCGGTGTGCCCACCTTGTGCGCGATGTCCGCCAACGGCACGTCTTCGCAATAGAGATCCTGGTTGGAATAGTGGAACATATTTTCGATAAAGGGCGGCCAATCATGCGGCCAGAGCCGGCTGAAAGCCGGCTGCGGGCAGGATTGCCCGCCCTCCAAGACTGCATCATTTCACCTTCAGCACCAGCACCGTCTGGTCGTCGAACGGCGTGGTGTTGAAACGGTCGAGATCCGCCAGAATCTCAGCCACAATGGCCTCAGCCGGCTGGTCGCAGGTGCGCAGCACCACTTCCGATAGACGACGGCGCCCGTAGTCGCGACCCTCGGGACTCAAGTGGTCGGTCACGCCATCGGAGTACAGCACCATGGTGTCGCCGCGATGCGCCTGGAAAACCACCTCCTCATATTCGCGCTCGTCCAGCAGGCCCAGCGGCACGCCCTCCACCTTCGGCTTCAGGATCTCGCGATTGCGGCACACCAGCGGCGGATTGCTGCCGGCGTTGGCCATCACGAACTGCCGAATGGCCGGGCTCCACAGCATGACCAGCAGAGTCACATAGCGCGCTTCGACTTTGCGTTCGATGAGCGCCTCGTTCAACGCGCGCATGAGTTGGCGGGGATCGGTGCGGCGCGGCGCCAGCGACCGCAACAACCCGCTCACTAGCGCGCCGTAGAGAGCCGCCGCTGCGCCCTTGCCGCTGACGTCGCCGAAGGCCAGCACGGCGCGATGGTCCTGCGCCTCGAAGAAGTCGTAGATGTCTCCGCTGATGCCGCGCGCTGGGCGCAGTCCGGCGGCCAACTCCAGGCCTTGGAAACCCGGATCGCCGGTGGGCAGCATCACGCTCTGCAGCTCGCGCGCGGCCTGCAGGTCTTCCTCCATGCGCCGTTCGCGGATGGCCAGTTCCTCATACAGCCGCGCGTTTTCGACGGAGCTGGCGATCTGCGGCGCCAGCAGCATCAGCATGCGCTGGTGGTCGTCGGTGAAGAAGCCCACGTGCTCGCTCTCCAGGTCCATCACGCCCGACACCCGATCGAGCGTCATCAGCGGGATGGCCACCTCCGAGCGAATACCGGGGTGCGAAGCGATGTACCGCGCGTCCTGGTTGGTATCTTGCACGCGCACTGGCGCGCGTTGCTCCACGGCAGCGCCGGTAATGCCCTTTCCCAGCGGGATATTATCCAGGTCCACGCGCTGGTCGAAGCGGATGCTGAAACGGTGCCGCAATAATTTGCGCTCGGCATCCACCAGCAGGATGTTGAACGCGTCGTAATTGATCAGGCCGCGCACGGTGCTGGCGATTTTGTTCAGCAGTTCGTTCACGTCCAGGATCGACGAAAACTCCTGCGAGATGGATGCCAGCGCCTTCAGTGTGCGGTTCTGCCGATCCACGCGCCAGTAGAGCCGCGCGTTGTCGATGGAGATGGCCACCCGCGCCGCGATCAGCCGCAACAGGGCGCGGTCGTGTTCCGTATAGGCGTTGGGCCGCGTCGATTGCACGTCGATCACGCCCACCAGCTTGCGGCGCGCGATCATGGGCACGGCCAGTTCCGTGCGCACGGCTTCCACGGCGTTCAGATAGCGCGGGTCGCTGCGCACGTCCGCCACCAGGATCGGCTCGCGGGTCAGCGCGGCCGTGCCTGTAATGCCCTGTCCCAGCGGGATCGACCAGTTCTGCACCACCTCTTCGCGGTGGCCCAGCGCGTAGCGGATACGCAGTTCGCGGCGCTTCTCGCTGTACAGCAGGATGGCCAGCAGCTCGCCGGGGATCACGCGCTTGACAATCTCGGAAACGCTGGCCAGCAGTTCGTCGAGATCCAGCGTCTGGGAGGTGACCGTCGACACTTCCAGCAGGAAATCCAAAAGTTCGGATCGCTCGCGAAACCGCACGGCTTTGCGCGTAGTTAACATGATATGGCTGTGGGGCAGGATGGCATCCTGCGCTCCGATTGTTTATCGGCGCTGGGCCGATTGCCAATCGGCCCGCAGGTTGACAACCTGCCCCACATGGCTTTCAAATATCCCCTCATTTTCCGGCCGCCTCCACAATCTTCACGCTGGCACTGGCCCCAACGCGACTAGCCCCCGCCGCCACCATGGCGCGAAAATCGTCCAGCGTGCGGATGCCGCCGGCCGCCTTCACCCCCATACGCGGCCCCACCGCGTGCCGCATCAGCACGATGTCCTGCACGGTCGCGCCCGCCGATCCGAAACCCGTCGAGGTCTTCACGAAGTCGGCGCCGGCAGCCTGCGCCAAGCCGCACGCCGCGATCTTCTGCGCGTCCTCCAGCAGCGCCGTCTCCAGAATCACTTTCACGATAGCGCCCGCATCGTGGCACACGCTCGTCACCGCCTGGATATCCAGCTTCACCGCGTCAAAATCACCCGACCGCAAAGCGCCCACGTTCATCACCATGTCGATTTCCCGCGCGCCCGCTCGCAAGGCCGCGGCGGCTTCGGCCACCTTCGCTTCCGTGGAAGTCGCGCCCAGTGGGAACCCCGCCACCGTGCATACCTTCACGGCGGTTCCCGCCAATTCGCTGGCGGCCAGAGGCACCCAGTATGGATTGATGCACACCGTGGCGAAGCCGTATTGCCGCGCCTCGCCGCACAGCTTGCCGATGTCCGCGCGGGTGGCCTCGGGGCGCAGCAAGGTGTGGTCGATCAGCGATGCAATTGAGCCCCAACCGCTCCCTGACAGTCGCGGCTCAGAAACGTCTACCGAGCCGCCACGTACTGAGCCGCGAACGTCAGGGAGCGGTTGCGCCACCCGGCTATACTCCCGCTCAATCCGTGCAATCTTTTCCACACGCGCCGTGTGTCTGCCGCCCGCGAAAGGAGTCTCCAGCCACGTGCGCAAAACGTCTTCCGCCTGGCTGCCCGTCAGCAGCCGCGCGCCCAGCGTCAGCACGTTGGAATCGTTATGTTCGCGGCTATTGCGCGCCGACGCGCGATCATAACAAAGCGCCGCGCGGATGCCGGAAACCTTGTTGGCGGCGATCGACGAACCAATGCCCGCGCCATCCACGATCACCCCGCGCCGCGCTTCCCCACGCGCCACCAGTTCGGCCACTTTCTGCGCGATATCCGGGTAGTCGGCCGGCTTTTCGTCAAATACACCGGCATCCCGCACCTCCAGCCCCAGGCCCGCCAGCAAGGGCTTCAAGGCTTCCTTCAAACGAAACCCGCCGTGGTCCGCGCCCAGCGCGACGATCCTTTCGGGCGGCGTAGCGGGCGCAGCTTGGCCCTCCCGCGACTCGATAATTCGAATCGCGCGCGCCTCCGCCAGTTCGCGTGCCGAGGGCGTGAATATGGCCCCCGCCGGCACCCGCAGCTCGCCGGACCGCGGCACGTCTTCTGAGGTCACCCAGCGCATCAATCCAAAACCGTCGTAAAATTCGTAAAGACCTATTGTAATGAAACCTTGCGCCTGGCCGCTCCTTTTCGTGCTCGCCGTTACACTGTACGCCCATCCCATGGGCAATTTCAGCGTCAGCCATTATGCCCACATCAAGGTCGGCGGCGGCGGCGCGGAGATTCGCTACGTGCTCGACCTGGCCGAAATCCCCAGCTTCCAACTGTTGCAGCAATGGGGCCTGAGCGCGGATAGCCCGCGCAATCTTCTGGACGCAAAAGCTGAAGCGCAGGCCCGCGAATGGTTGCGCAACCTAACCGTAGCTTGCGATGGGCGCACCGTCTTCCCACGCTTCGAAGGAGCCAGGCTGGCCATCACGCCCGGCGCGGGCGGCGCTCCGGTGATGCGCATCACTTCCACTCTGAAGTTGGCCGTCGCGGCCGGGTCGCTGTCTTATGAAGATCGCAATTATCCCGACCGCGCGGGCTGGAAAGAGGTGGTCATCGCGGCGGGACCGGGCGCATCCATCGAGCGCGCCAGCCAGGACGACACGGACCGCAGCCAGGCGCTCACCGCGTACCCCGCGGACCCGACGGTGGCGCCGCCGCAAGATCTGAAAGCCTCTGTCGAGTGGATGTCCGCGAGCCCTATAGTTGCCAGGAAATCGACACCGAAGATCGTGCCCGTGCCAAGCGCCCCCGCCCGCGCTACCTCCCCCGTTCCGCCTCAGCCTTCTGCGCCGGGCACCGTGGTGCGCGGCGATTTCCTGTCGCGACTGCTGCATCGCGGCGATATCGGCCTGGGACTGATCCTGCTGGGAATGGCGGTCGCCTTCGGCCTGGGATGCATGCACGCGCTTTCACCCGGACATGGCAAGACCATCGTGGCGGCCTACCTAGTGGGCAGCCGCGGCACTGTCAAGCATGCAATTTTTCTGGGTGGCATGGTGACCTTCACCCACACCATCAGCGTATTTTTCCTGGGACTGACCACGCTCTTTCTTTCGCAATACGTCCTGCCGGAGAAAATATTTCCGGTGCTGGGCGCCATCTCCGGCCTGTCCATCGTCTGGATCGGCGGCATGATGCTGTATAAGCGCGCGCGGCGGTTACGCCATTCGCACCCCAATCATCATCACGATCACGGCCACGATCATCATCACGACCACGATCACGAGCACGGCCCGCATACCCACAGCCACGTGCCGGAGGGCGACATCACGCTGGGCAGTCTGATGGCCCTGGGCGCCAGCGGCGGGCTGGTTCCCTGCCCTTCCGCGCTGGTGTTGCTGCTGAGTTCAATCGCGCTGGGCCGCGTGGGCTTGGGCCTGCTGCTTCTGATCGCTTTCAGCTCCGGGCTGGCTGTAGTGCTGATGGGAATCGGCGTACTGGTGCTCTACGCCAAGCACTTTCTGCCGGATAGCCAAAAGACCGCGGCCCACCCTGCGTTCCGCATCATTCCGGTGGTCTCCGCGGCATTGATCGTCTGCATCGGCCTGCTGATGACCGGCGTGTCGCTCGGCTGGATTCAACCCAATCGCCTGGCCGGGTGACCACTACTCTATTTCCTTCACCGGCCGGCGGGAAAGGAATCGATATAGGCGCCTTCGGCCACATCCACCTCTGCCTCGGTCATCTCCGCAAACTCGTGCTCACCCGCCCGTTTGGACAACCGCCCCGCATTCTGCTGAAGAAAGCGGAACAACAGGTCGATGGTGCGATCCGGCATATCGGCAATAGCTTCTATGCGGGCGCGAAACTGGTCATAGCGCTTTAGTAATTCGGCCTCGCGCGGCAAGTCTTCTTCGATCGTCTGCTTCACGCAAGCATACAGAAACTCGGCGTGGGGAGTGGCATCGAAGAATAGGTAGAAGTCGGCGGTGTCGTTCCGGACCTTGACATTGCCCTCCGCTGTAGACGCCCAATCGACGACGGCAACAGACGCTTCGAGTAATCCTCCAGCGTGGCGCGATACTCGTCGATTCGCGCCAGGATTGCGACCGAAACGGGGAATACCACACCCGCCGGCTGGAATCCGCGCTGCGCGAGCACGTGATGGATGAGGTAACGGTGGATCCGGCCATTGCCATCCACAAACGGATGGACATAGACGAAGCCGAAGGCTAGAATCGCGGCGGCAATCACCGCATCCAAACTCAGCGCCGCTCCGCGATCGAAAGCGGCCATACCGGCGATCAGGGGCTGCAGACCTTCCGCACGGGCGCTGATATGGTCGGGAATCGGAAGGCGGGTTTCCCGATCGTGTTCGCCCACGAACCCGCCCCCTCCCCGCAGACCCCAGCCGCACAAACCGCGCGTCGCCGATGACGATTGCCTGCAGCCGCAACAGTTCGTCAAGCTCTAAGGGCCGTTTCCCCGCTTTGCGTATGGCGCGTCCCCAACGCTGGATGCGGTCGTGCGGAGGACGCTCTCCTTCGATGGCATAGCTCGATCTGGAATCTTTCAGCAGCAGAAAGGCTGCCGTTCGCGCCAGAACATCCCTCTAGGCACCCTGGCCACCACTTCTTGCGCGCGATGTACCAGATCCATTGCCCTAAATTCCTCGAGCGCTTGGGTCTGGAAGACCAACGGGCAAAATTCCGGCGTGCCCGGCAGGTTGTTTCGTACACGATGACGCGGCGAGTATTCGCCCGGTATCGCCCATTGCCGTTCCGGATCGACGGCCGGTTCATAGGCGCCTTTGTCCGCGTCTGGAAGATCAACCCGCCTGCCGGTGAGCCATTCATACAGAAACCAAATCCGCCGGGCATAGCTCCCAGTGGGCGTCGCACGCACAATACCCTTGATCCGGGCCGGGGTGACGGCGGCGAATAGCCGCTTCAGAACGGCGAGATCCACCCCTTCGTATTTCAGCGCGAAGGTAAGATGTCCTTCCAGGTCCGGAGCAGGGGCATGGCGCGGAGTCAGGATACGCCACCCGGCTTCGTCTTGGATGCGATGCCGTTCACCCGTCGCGGAGAGCGTTCGTGGCAGCGGCACTCGCAGGCCGTAGGCATCGATGAGCGCCGAATAACCGGCTGGTGTTGCCTTCTCGCAACGCCTGTTCCTGAAAAACGGTTACTGGCCCTGAAAACCTATGTTGCTCTGCCATATTTCCTGAAAAACACTAACTCTCCCTGAATAATTCGTTCCACGGCACGATCCTCATGAAAAATCATAATGACACATCGCGGCCGCTTCGACGCCGCATCGATGTCGTATCATGGTGTGGTGCCGCCCACCGAACAGCAGGCGCAAGGCAGCCCGCGTGTCCTGACCATAGGCCACTCAAACCATTCCATGGAGAAATTCCTGGAACTGTTGGCACTCCATTCTGTGCAGGTGGTCGCCGATGTGCGCTCCAGCCCGTATTCCAAGTACACAACGCAGTTCGACCGCGAGCACCTCGTAGAAGCTCTGCGTGCTGCCGGATTCCAATACGTCTATCTCGGCAGCGAACTGGGCGGCCGGCCGCGCGGCGACACTTACTACGATGCCGCCGGCCATGTCCTGTATGACAAGGTAGTCGAGTCTCCCGGTTTCCGGAAGGGCGTGGCCCGTCTGGAGGAAGGCTTGCGGCAGTACATAGTGGCGGCGCTGTGCGCCGAGGAGGACCCCAGCGGGTGCCATCGCCGGCTGCTGGTGGGCCGCGTGCTCGGCGAGCGCGGCATCGCGGTGGAGCACATTCGGGGCGATGGCCGCTTGCAGACCGAGGCGGAACTGGCCGCCGCCGAGCCGCCAAGCAACCAGCTTAGCTTTTTCGACGAAATCGAGGCGCCATGGAAGTCTGTTCCATCGGTTTCACCAAGAAAACGGCAGAGCAGTTCTTCACTCTTCTGAGACGCGCGGGCATCCGGCGATTGCTGGACGTGCGGCTCAACAACGTGTCGCAACTGGCCGGATTCACCAAGCGCGAAGACCTGCAGTTTTTCCTGAAGGAGATCTGCGGCGCAGACTACCGCCACGAACCCCTGCTGGCGCCCACGCAAGAGATGCTGGACGAATATAAGAAGAATAAAGGACCGTGGCACGACTATGAAACGAGGTTCCTGGCGCTGGTGGCGGATAGAAAGATCGAAGACACGCTGGACCGCGCCTTGTTCTCGGTCCCCACGGTGCTATTGTGCAGCGAGCCCACGGCGGAGCACTGCCACCGCCGGCTGGTGCTGGAGTACCTGCGCGATAAGTGGGGCGATCTGACGATCACGCACTTGTAGGACGCCACCGTGCCCTCGGTCGACCTGATCTGCCTCGCGAATTCGTATAAATGGAACAACCGGTGCGTGGCCGGCCTACGCGTGGACGGAGGCGGCTGGGTCCGGCCCGTATCGGATAAAGAGCACGGCGAGCTGCAGTACAGCCAATACCGGCTTCCCGATCATTCCGAGCCGCGTTTGTTGGACGTGATTCGTGTGGGGCTATTGCATCCCGATCCCTTGCCCCATCAACCGGAGAACTGGCTCGTGGACAGCTCGGAGTGGACGCTGTTGGAGCGTCCGGCTTCGGCAAAGCCTGCGCAAGTAGTCTCCGCAGCGGTCTTCGGCGGATCGCTACTCTTCGGGAACAAGGGGAGGTGGGTGACAAAGGCGCAGTTGCTTGGCCGGCAGGCGCGGGAGTCGCTCGTGCTGGTGCAACCAGCCGGCATCCGATGGCACACCGAATTCAATACCTATGAACTGCGTAACATGCCGCGCGTCTTCTTCCGGCTCGGGGATGTTCCATACGACCTGCCCCTAACGGACCCCGCCTATGCCGGACCGCTGCAGCGGCGCGACGAGGGCGACTATAGATCCGCCGATCTTGGAATCCCGGAAGATGGCACGATCCTCTTCACTATCAGCCTTGGCGATCCGCTTGATGGAGTTTGCTACAAGTTGATTGCGGCCGTCGTGGTTCTCGCGTAGTAACATCAATAGAGGAGGGACACGGATCATGGCGGATTTTCAAACAGCCGTGGCTATTACCCTGCAAAACGAGGGCGGCTTTTTTCACAACATGGTAACCGGAGAAATCGTGAATCACGGGATAACCCTGACGTTCGTGCAAAGCTCCGGCTACAAGCCCGATGGCGATGAGGCTTTTATCCAAAACCTCAGCGTCGGGGAAGCTTCCGCGATCTATCAAACTTACTTCTGGAATCGCTATTTCATGGGCTCCATCGGCGACCAGAGTCTGGCCAACAAGGTCTTCGATCTGACGGTGAACATGGGGCCGGCCGCGTTGAAGCTGCTGCAATCGGCAGTGAATGCCGGCGGCGGGCAATGCGCCGTGGATGGCGTCCTGGGGCCGATTTCGATCGCGCAGATCAACGCGCTCGACCCGGTACAACTCCTGGCGGGGTTCAAGCAACTGGCGGCGCAACGGTACCAGCAGATCGCGGCGAACAACGCGCAGGTGGCCGGCGATCTGACCGGTTGGCTGTCGCGCCTGAACTCGTAGGTCAGGCCTCCAGGCCTGTCCGAGCTACAGCACTTGCAAGATTAAGCACTTCAGATAGTGGGTCTCCGGCACCGTCAGCAGTATGGGATGATCCGGCCCCTGCGTGCGGCGCTCCAGCACGCGTAATTGCCGGCCGGCATCCAGCGCGGCTTCGGCCACTAACTCCAGAAATGCGGCTTCGGTGAGACGCTGCGAGCAGGAACACGTCACCAGGATGCCGCCCGGACCCAACAGCCGCAGCGCCCGCAGATTAATTTCTTTGTAACCGCGGATGGCGCCCTCCAACGTGCTGCGCGACTTGGCGAAAGCCGGCGGATCCAGCACCACGATCTGGAACTGCCGCCGCGCGGATGCATATGCCGCCAGCACCACGAAGACATCCGCCTCCCGGAATTCGATGTTGGAAATGCCATTGAGCGCGGCGTTGCGTCCGGCGAAGGCCAGCGCCGCGCCGGAGCTATCCAAGGCTTCCACCGATTCGCACACGGACGCCAGGTGCAAGGCAAAGCCGCCCGAGGAAGTGAAACAATCGAGGGCGTTGCCGCGCGCGTAGCGCGCCGCCGCGATATAGTTTTCCCGCTGGTCGAGAAAGGCGCCGGTCTTCTGGCCGTGCAGCAGATCGGCGTGCAGGCGCAGCCCATTCATGTGGAACTCCACCGTGTCCGGCACGTCGCCATAAATCACGCCGGATTCGAGCGGCAATTCTTCCCTCGCGCGCACGGGCGCATCGTTGCGCGCCACGATGCCGCGCGGCGAAAACAATTCCACCAGGCTGTCCGCGATCGACTCGCGGATGCCGTCCATGCCCTGGTTGAGGGTCTGCATCACGAGCCAATCCGCGTAGCGATCCACCACTAGCGCCGGCAGCAGATCGCCTTCGCCGTGTACCACGCGATACGCATCCGTGCCGCTCACCACCAGGCGGCGATGGGCCTCCGCCGCGGCCAAGCGCTGCGCGAAGAATTCGCGGCCGATCTGCTCCACATTATGCGACAGCAGCCGCAAGCCGATCTGCGAAGCGGCGCTGAAGTGGGCGGTCCCGATGGCCTTTCCGGCGAGATTGATTACCGTGACCGCAGCGCCCGCTTGCGCGCCGCCCGTATCCACGATATCGCTCGCAAAAATCCAGGGATGGCCGGACGCGATCCGGCGGGCCGCCTTGCGGTTTACCCTTACTTCGTGCATGGACTACAAGCCGCGCCGCAGTTCATTGGCGCTGGGCACGCCGGACGCATCCCATCCGCCGCCCAACGCCTGGATCAGCAGGACGCTCGATGTCAGACGGCGCGCCAGAAGGTCCACTACCGTCCTATCGTTGGCTAACGCGGTGGCCTGCGCGGTGATGACCGTCAGATAGTCGACCGTGCCCGCCTTATATTGATAGGTGGCGATGTTCAGCGAATCGTGGGCGGCCTTCGCGGCCAGATCGGCGGCGGTAGCTTCCTGGGCGAGAATGCGGAGAGCGGCCAGGTTATCCTCCACTTGCTGAAACGCCGTCAGTACCGTCTGCCGGTAATTCGCCACGGTGGCGTCATACTGCGCCTCGGTCATCTTCACTTGCGCGCGGCGCTTGCCGCCCTCGAAAACCACCTCGGACAGTCCTGCTCCCAACGACCAGAAACGGCTCGGCAGCGAGAACCATTTCGCGATATCCGTAGCTTCAAAACCTCCGGACGCGCTCAAGGTCAGCGCGGGATAGTAGGCCGCCACCGCGATCCCGATCTGCTCATTGGCGGAGGCCGTGGTGCGTTCCGCCGCGGCGATATCCGGGCGGCGTTCCAACAGCGTAGACGGCATTCCCACCGGCACGGCGGGCGGAGGGGTTTTCAAGAGCGCGGCGGGAACAGTCACGGCCGCGGGCGGCTTGCCCGCCAGGATGGCGATGGCGTGCTCGTACTGCGCGCGCGCCACGCCCAGATCGATCAACTGCGCGCGGGTGGTGTCTACCTGGGTCTGCGCCAGAGCGACATCGCCACCGGAAGCCACGCCGGCCTTGTAACGGTTCTGTGTCAATGTGAGATACTCATCGTACGACTTCACCGTCCGCTCGAGTAAGTCGATGTCGCCATCGGTTCCATGCAGTTCGAAGTAATCCTGCGCCAGTTCCGACTGGTACGAGAGCCGCGCGTTCTCCAGCAAAGCGAAGTCGGCTTGCGCCGTCTCCTGGGCGGCCCGCACGCCGCGGCGCACGCTGCCCCAGATGTCCGCCGTCCAGGAAGCGCTCGCGGGCAGACTATAAGTCGTAACGATTCCCGGAGCCGCTGAGACTGTAGACCCACTCACGAAGCCCGCCGAGGATCGCGAAGTGGTGATGGCTGGCCCGATCGAGACGGTCGGGAACAGGCCCGCCCGCGCGATCCCCACCGCGTAGCGCGCCGCCCGGAAGTTAGCTTCGGCGGCCAGCACGTTCTGGTTCGAGATACTGACCTGTTCCTCAAGCGCGTTTAGCTGCGGATCGTTATAGATCTCCCACCACTTGCCCTTAATCGCGCCATCGTTAGGCTGCGCTTCCTTCCAGCCCTCGGGCGGAGCCTCTTTGTAGGCCGGTGTCTGCGGCGCGGCGGGACGCTTGTAGTTGGGACCCACCATACACGCGCTGGACAGCAGCAGCAAGCCGGCTAACGACGTGGCGCACGCACTCTTGCGTGCCGCGCCGGCACTCCTGCCGGCGCCCGGAATTGAAGAAATATGCGGCATCAGATTTCGGATCCCAGCGGCTGCGCTGCGTGCGGCGCCTTGTGGCGCACGCGATACCACCAGTGTTGCAGCCGGTCGAAGTAGAGATACACCACTGGCGTGGTGTAGAGCGTGAGTAACTGGCTTACCAGCAGCCCGCCGATGATGGTGATCCCGAGCGGACGGCGCAGCTCCGATCCGACGCCGCCGCCGATCGCCAACGGCAAAGCCCCCAGCATGGCGGCCATGGTGGTCATAAGAATGGGACGGAAGCGCAATAGGCACGCTTCGAAAATCGAATCGCGGGAATTCTTGCCTTCGTTTCGCTCGGCGGCCAACGCGAAGTCGATCATCATAATCGCGTTTTTCTTCACGATACCTATCAGCAGAATGATTCCGATCATGGCGATGATGCTCAGATCGGTGTGCGTGAGCATCAGCGCCAGCAGCGCGCCCACGCCGGCCGAGGGCAGCGTGGACAGAATCGTAATCGGGTGAACGTAGCTTTCGTAGAGAATTCCGAGCACGATGTAAACCGCTGCCAGCGCAGCCGCAATCAGAATCGGTTCATTGCCGAGTGAATCCTGGTAAGCCTGCGCCGTGCCGGCGAACCGGGTCTGGATGCTGCGCGGCAGGCCCACGGTGGCCGCCGCCCTGGTGATGGCTTGCACCGCATCTCCCAGCGCCACCCCCGGTTGCAGGTTGAAAGAGATGGTGGTCGCCGGGCCGAGCCCCTGATGGGTCACCGCCAGGGGCGCGGTGGTCGGGGCGTAGCTAGCGATGGCGTTTAGAGGCACCTCCGTTCCATTCGGCGACATCACGAATATGTCGCGCAGCGACTGCGGATTCTGCCAGTATGGCGGCGCCACCTCCATCACCACGTGATATTGATTCAGCGTGTTGTACATGGTGGACACCTGGCGCTGGCCAAATGCGTCGTATAGCACATTGTCCAGCAGTTGCGCTGAAATGCCGAAACGCGCGGCCGTCTTGCGATCATACACCACCATGGACTGCAGCCCGCGGTTCTGCTGGTCGCTGTTTACATCCGCGATGATCGGTATCGTTTTCAATTCCGTCAGCATGCGCGGCGCGTAATCCGTAAGGTCCTGCAAATTATCGCACAGCATGGTGTATTGATAGAGCGCGGCGCTGGAACGTCCGCCGATCCTCAGGTCTTGCGAAGCTTGCAGGTAGAGGGTGGCGCCCGGTATGCGCGCCAGTTGGGGCCGCAGCCGTCCGATGATCTGATCCACCGTTACTTTTCTCTCCTGCAAGGGCCGCAATGACACGAACATGCGCGCCTGGTTGGCGGTCCCGCCGCCCGGGCCGCCGCCGCCCCCCGTAAATCCGTTCACCGTGTCCACACCCGGATCTTTATCCACGATGTCCACCATCTGGCGCACAATCCGGTCCATGGCCTGAAACGAAGTATCCTGGTCGCCCGTAATCTGGCCCATCATGCGTCCGTTGTCCTGCTGCGGGAAGAAGCCCTTCGGCACCCGCACAAACAGGTAGCCGTTCAGGGCAATCGTGGCCAGGAGGATGGCCAGCGTTAGCGGCGCGTGGTTCAGCGCGACGGAAAGCGTGGTCCCATACGTATTGATGATCCAGGTGAAGAAACGCTCGCTGGTCCGGTACAGCCAGCCATGTTCCTGGTGCTCTTTCAAAAGGTGCGCGCACATCATCGGCGTGGTCGTCAGCGAAACCACCAGGGAAACGGCAATGGCCACCGACAGCGTAACCGCGAACTCGCGGAAGAGGCGGCCCACGATGCCTCCCATCAACAGCAGCGGAATGAAAACCGCAATCAGGGACAAACTCATGGACAATACCGTGAATCCAATCTCCCGGGCGCCCTTGAGCGCCGCTTGGAACGGGCGCATGCCCTGTTCCAGATAGCGCGTGATGTTCTCGATAACCACGATCGCGTCGTCCACCACAAAACCTGTGGAGATGGTCAGCGCCATCAACGATAGATTGTCGATGCTGAAATTCAGCAGATACATCACGCCGAACGTTCCAATCAGCGATACCGGAACAGCCACGCTGGGAATCATGGTGGTGCGCACGTTTCGCAGAAAGAAGAAGACCACCAGGACCACCAGGATCACCGAGATCAGCAGCGTCCTTTCCACGTCGCTCACCGAAGCGCGGATGGTGACGGTTTGATCCATGGCTACCTGGATATGGATGGATGGCGGGATGGACGCCTGCAACTGCGGAAGCAGGGCGCGGATGCGGTCCACCGTGTCGATGATGTTGGCTCCCGGCTGGCGGAAGATGACCACCAGAACCGACGGCTTGCCGTTGGCATAGCCCGCATTCCGCAGATCCTCCACCGAGTCCACCGCGTCGCCCACGTCCGAGACGCGCACCGCCGCTCCGTTGTGGTAAGCCACAATCAGCGGCGCATAATCGATGGCCTTGAAGATCTGATCGTTCGCGCCCACCTCCCAAATGTGGTTAGCGTCGGAGAAGTGCCCCTTCGGGTTGTTGGCGTTGGCTGCGGCCAGCACGCCCCGCACCTGCTCCAATCCGATGCCGTACTTGTTCAGAGCCGTGGGGTTCAGTTCTACGCGCACGCCCGGCAACGCGCTTCCCCCCACCGACACCTGGCCCACGCCGCTCACCTGCGCCAGCTTCTGCGCCATGATGGACGATGCGGCATCGTACATCTGCGCCTTGGATAGGATGGGCGAAGTCAGCGCCAACAACACAATCGGAGAATCCGCCGGATTCACCTTTCGGTAGCTCGGGTTGCTCGGGAGATTGGCCGGCAGATAGCCGCGCGCCGCGTTGATGGCCGCTTGCACGTCGCGCGCGGCCGCGTCGATATTCCGGTTGAGATCGAATTGCATGGTGATGCTCGTCGATCCCAAGCTGCTCGACGAGGTCATCTCGGTCACCGACGCAATACGCCCAAACTGGCGTTCCAGGGGTGTGGCTACCGAAGACGCCATCGTTTCCGGACTGGCGCCCGGCAGAGATGCGGATACCGATATGGTTGGGAAATCGACCTGGGGCAGCGGCGATACCGGAAGGATCCGGAACGCTACCATCCCGGCCAGCGCGATCGCGATGGTCAGAAGCGTAGTGGCTACCGGACGCCTGATGAATAGCTCAGAAGGGTTCATGGCAATGTGGGGCAGGTTGGCAACCTGCGGCGGGTTGCTAACCCGCCTGCAGCGGCGTAGCGCCGGTTGCCAAGCGGCGCGCAGGATACCATCCTGCCCCACAAGCTGTGCATCGGCGTCATTGGGCCCCCATGGGCTCGGCGCCCGGCTCGATCCCGCGCTTTGCCTCCTGGTGCGAGAATCGCCTGGCCAGCCGGTCGAACCAAAGGTAAATCACCGGCGTGGTGTACAGTGTCAAGGCCTGGCTGAAAATCAGCCCTCCGATCATGGTAATCCCCAAAGGCCGGCGCAGCTCCGAACCCACGCCGCTGCCGAACGCCAGCGGCACGGCGCCCAGCAGGGCCGCCATGGTGGTCATCATGATCGGCCGGAATCGCAGCAGGCAGGCCTGATAAATCGCTTCCTCCGGTGGACGCCCCTCCTTGCGCTCCGCATCCAGGGCGAAATCGATCATCATGATGCCATTCTTCTTCACAATGCCGATCAGCAGGATAATGCCGATCAGTGAAATCACGCTGAAGTCCTGGTTGAACAGGGAGAGAGACAGCAACGCTCCCACACCCGCCGATGGCAGCGTAGAAAGAATCGTGATGGGATGGATGTAGCTCTCGTACAGCACGCCCAGCACGATGTAGACCGTCACCAGCGCCGCCAGGATCAATACCGGCTCGTTCGCCAGCGACGCCAGAAAAGCCTCCGCCGTCCCCTGAAAAGCCGCCTGCACGCTGGGGGGCATGTTCATCTGATCCTTCACCCGGTTCACGGCGTTCACGGCGTCTCCCAAAGAACCGTCCGGCGCCAGGTTGAAGGACAGCGTAATCACCGGGAATTGCCCCTGGTGGTTGACGGTGATGGGCGCGCTGGTCATCTCCAAATGCGTGAACGCGCTGAGGGGCACCTGGCCGCTGTTCGCAAATGCCATGGAGGATTGCGGCGCGATGCCGAATACGCTGTTAGAAGCAATCGTGGAGCCGAACGCGCTCGAGGCCGCGGAAGCGCTCGCCAACGCGGACGATGAGCCCGCCTGCGGGCCGAATGTCTGCGTGGCCGCCGATCCGCCCGAAACCAGTCCGCCGGAGGACGCCCCCATCCCCGTCCGGATGTAGAGGTCCCGCAGGTTGAGCGGAGTCTTCTCGAATCCAGGCTGCACTTCCAACACCACGTGGTATTGGTTCAACTGCGTAAACATGGTCGACACCTGCCGCTGGCCGTAAGCGTCGTAAAGCGTCTGATCGATCTCCGAAGGCGTAATTCCCAGCCGGTAGGCCGTCTCCCGGTCGTATACCAGCATCGCGCGCAATCCCAGCACCTGCTGATCGCTGGCCACGTCGCGCAACTCCGGAAGCTGCTTCAGCTTCTCCACCATTTGCGGCGCCAGCCGATTCAACTCGTCCGCGTTGGCATCTTCCAAGGTGTACTGGAATTCCGTGCGGCTCACCCGGTCCTCCACGCTGATGTCCTGCACCGGCTGCATGAACAGCGTGATTCCCGGCACCGCCGCCAGCTCCGGCTGCAGCCGCCGGATCACGTCGCTGGCGCTGCCACTGCGCTGATCGAGCGGCTTCAGGTTGATCTGAATTCGCCCGCTGTTCATGGTGGTGTTGGTGCCGTCGATCCCAATGAACGAAGAGAGGCTTTCCACCGCCGGATCCTTCATGATGATCTTCGCCAGCGCTTGCTGCTCGGTGGACATTTCGCTGAACGACACCGTCTGCGCCGCTTCGGAGATGCCTTGAATCACCCCCGTGTCTTGGATCGGGAAAAAGCCCTTGGGAATCCGGAGGAACAGGAGCACGGTCACCACCAGCGTGGCCACCGCCACCAAAAGTGTGATGGTCTGGAAACGCAGTACGAATTGAAGTGTCCTGCCGTAGAAGGCGACGATCGAGTTGAACGCGTACTCGGAAACCTGGTAGAAACGCCCCTCGCTGCCTTTGGGAGTGTGCTTTAGCAGCTTGGAAGCCATCATGGGTGTCAAGGTCAGCGAAACTACCGCGGAAACCAGGATCGTGATGCTCAGGGTCACGGCGAATTCGCGGAACAGGCGGCCCACGATGTCGCCCATGAACAACAGTGGGATCAGCACCGCGATCAGCGAGATGGTCAGCGATATGATGGTGAACCCGATCTGCTCGGACCCGCGCAACGCCGCCTTCATGGGAGTCTCGCCTTCCTCGATATAGCGCGCAATGTTCTCGATCATCACGATGGCGTCGTCGACTACGAATCCCGTGGCAATGGTCAGCGCCATCAAAGTCAGGTTGTTCAAGCTGTAACCCAGCATGTACATCACGCCCAGAGTGCCGACCAGCGAGAGCGGCACGGCCACGCTGGGTATGATGGTGGCGGCCACGTTGCGCAGGAACAGGAACATCACCAACACCACCAGCACCACGGTCAGGCATAACTCGAGCTTCACATCCGTCACCGACGCCCGAATGGTGTTGGTCCGGTCGGTCAGAGTAATGACGTGAACGGATTGGGGCAGGTTCGTGGTCAACTGCGGCAAAAGCAGCTTGACGCGATCCACCACTGCGATGATGTTGGCGCCCGGCTGCCGCTGAATGTTTAGAATCACGGCCGGAACGTCGTTCATCCAGGCAGCCTGCCGGACATTCTCCGTGTCGTCCACGACCTTGGCGACATCCGTTAATTTCACCGGCGCGCCATTCCGGTACGCCACAATCATGGGTTTGTAGTCGGCGCTCGAAAGCAACTGGTCGTTTGCGCCGATTTGATAGGACTGGTGCGTGCCGTCGAAATTCCCTTTGGCCTGGTTCACGTTGGCGGCTACGATAGCAGTGCGCAGATCCTCCAGATTGATGCCGTAGGCGGCCATGGTCGTCGGGTTGGCTTGAATGCGCACGGCCGGCTTTTGGCCGCCGCTGATGCTCACCAGACCGACTCCCGGCAACTGCGAGATCTTCGGCGCCAAGCGCGTATCGGCCAGATCCTCGACAGCCGAGAGCGGCATGTCGTCCGACGTCAGCGCCAGCGTCAGGATGGGCGTGTCGGCCGGATTCGACTTGCTGTAGATCGGCGGCGTGGGAAGATCCACCGGCAGGTAGGTTCCGGAAGCGTTGATCGATTGCTGCACTTCCTGCTCGGCCACGTCGATATTGAGGCTCAGATTGAATTGCAGCGTGATCACCGAACTCCCGTCCGAACTGGTGGAAGTCATCTGCTGCAGTCCCGGCACCTGGCCAAACTGCCGCTCCAGCGGAGCGGTCACCGAAGACGCCATCACATCCGGGCTGGCGCCGGGATAAAAGGTGATCACTTGGATGGTCGGATAATCGACTTCCGGCAAGGCCGAAATCGGCAATTGCTTGTAGGCCACTATGCCGGTCAGCATGATGGCCACCATGAGCAAGGACGTGGCGATAGGCCGCAGTATGAATATGCGGGACGGGCTCATCTAGCTTGCCTTGTGGGTCGCGCCGCGGCCGGGAGCCGATTTGCCGGCCGCCGGTGCGCCTCCGCTGCGGGCGGCGCCGGTCCCGGTGTCGGTGGCCAGGTGCGCGGCAACCTTGGTGCCTTCTTGAAGTTTGTCGACTCCGGTCATCACGATCGTATCGCCCGGTTGCAAACCGGAAGTGATTTCACTGTCATTACCTTCCACGGTTCCGATCGTCACGTTGCGCACCGTCACGGTGGAATCCGGTTTTACCAGAAATACATAAGTGTTGGTCGAGTTGCGCTGGATGGTGGCGGTGGGCGCCAGCGTGACCCCCAGCTTCAACTGCACCAATACGCGCACGTTCACAAACTGGTTCGGGAATAGCTTGTAGCCAGGGTTGTCGAAGTTGGCCCTCCAACGCAGAGAGCCGGTGGTCGGATCGATCTGATTGTCCACCGTCGCCAGATATCCGTGCGCCAGCAGGACGGTCCCAGCCCGATCAAAAGCGTCTACGGGTAGCCGCTGTCCGGCGTTCAGCTTTTGCAGGACCACCGGAACCTGATCCTCGGGCAGCGGGAAGAGCACGCTGATGGGGTCCATCTGGGTGATCACCAGCATTCCGTTGGTGTCGGTGGCGTGGACGATGTTTCCGGGGTCCACCAGGCGCAGGCCCACGCGTCCCGTGATCGGCGCGGTGATATGGCTGTACGTTACATTCAGTTTCGCCGTGTCGATCATCCCCTGGTCCGTTTTCACGATCCCTTCGTCTTGCTTGACCAGAGCCTCTTGCGTGGCCAGTTGCTGTTCGGGAACCGCATTCTGCGCGACGAGCGTTTTATATCGCGCCATATCGATGCGCGCGTTATCCAGCAAGGCCTGGTCCCGAAGCAATTGCCCTTGCGCCTGCAACAGCGCAGCGTCGTAAGGCCGCGGATCGATCTCGACGATCGGGGCGCCCTTCTGCACGATGTCGCCTTCCTTGTAGTGCACTTCCATCAATTGGCCATCTACGCGGCTCCGCACCGTCACGGTATATATGGGAAGTACTCCGCCCAGGTTCACGACATATACGGGTATGTTGCCCTTGCGCGCTTTCGCCGCGACTACGGGTATGGCGCCAAAGCCTTTCTTCTGCGCATTTGCGGCGGTCCCGGCCGCGCCCCCCGTAGCGCTACTCTTTCTCGACCAGAAATAGAACGCGGCCAGCGCCAGCACGATCAGAATCGCCAGCCAAACCCAAACCCGCCTGGAGTGCCGCGGTTTCTGTTTGGGCGGCGGAGGTGCGTGCTTGGTGGGGATAGTGGGAGGCGCCGCCGGGTCCAGGGCGGACGGGGAGTCCTGTTTCATATTCTTCAGTATAAGATGCTGAAAAGCGTGGCAAAAGTTACAGTGGGGCGGACCCCCCGGTCCGCAGCCGACCCCCTGGTCGGCTTCTTCGCTCCAAGCGCAGCGCCAACATCGTAATCCCGCTGACAATCAAAAACCATACAGCCCAGTCGACGTCAAAGCCGAATACATCCACCGTCGCGGCTGAGCAGGACACCTCAATCCGCGGCGGCCGCTCCCACCACGCGTGCCCGCACCGGATAGCTTGCGAAATCTCCACTCCGCCCGCACGCAGCAGCACGCTGCCGGGTGGCGCCGCCTTCAGCCTGGGAATCGCCCGCACGCGCCAGCAGACCTGGCGCCGGCTGGGTATGCGCACACCCGGCGTTTCCACCACCACGCCGCGTCCCTCCAAAGTCGCGCCCAGCGCGCGAACGTCCGTGCCTCCGCCGAACTGCGCGGTAACGATGGCCGATTCCCCAGGCGCCGGCGGACGGTGTCCGTAGATGTTGTCCAGTTGCACGGACAGAACCAGGAGCGGCACGCTCGCTATCGCCATGGGACGCAGCATCTGCGCCAGGTAGCGCCCCGTCCAAATCAACAGTTCGCCTTGCGCGCGGAGCACCATCGCCGGCTCGTCCGCATAGAGGCGGATCGCATACAGCCGCGCGCGCATCTGGCGTTTGGCGAGGGCCACGCGTTCCCGGTTGGAGAACCGCTGCCAGACCCACAGCAGCGCCAGGCCGGCGACCACGGCGATGGCCGTCAGACCGGTCAATCGATGTACCCCAAGCCGCGCAGTCTGCGCACGATTTCCTCGTCCGGTTGCTCGTCGGCTAGCTTCGCGCATTCGCGCTCCAGCACGTGCACGACGAATTCTACGGGCGAACTGTATCCGCCCGCCGCGGCCGCCTTGGCCACCTTAGCCCAGAGATCCTTCTCCAATTTCACAGTCATAGCCACCCGTGGCGCACGCACTCATGCGTGCCGTGTCGAGACTCGTCTCGACACCTCTTTCTCTAGCAGTGTAGCGCGCGCGTCAGTGTAGCGCGCGATATCATCACATAGGGTCTAACTGAATGTTGCGCGTCGCCTTTGCCGCCATCGTCCTATCCCTTGCCGCATTCGGCGCCGAGGCGCTTGCCGCCGAAGCGCCGCAAAAGCCATTCATCGAGTGCAACAAAGAGGAGCTGCTACGCGCCCTTCCCGAACTTGCGGGCGTCCAGTTCGACCCAAATCAGGACGGCCTGGACGGGCTGCTACGTACCAGTGGCGAGAATCTCGCGAGCATGTTCGCGAAGTTTATGGATCTCTCGGCGGCCGAAGATATCCATGAGGTGCGTCTCGAAGACGGCTTTGTAGTGACCAGCCGGCGCGAAGCTTTTCGTTATGCGGTCAAGTTGTCGCCGAACGCCGCGCCGGAGCAGTTCGAAGAATTTCGAATTGATGCAACCACCAGGGATCGGGTCCAGCCGCCCGCCCGCAGCGACTTCCTGGTCTTCGCGCGCTTTCTTAGATTGTTGAATTATTTTCTTCCGCAATACCAGGGGGAGTCGCGTTTCCGCTATCTCGGCCGGGAGAATGCCGATGGGCAGGATTGCTTTGTCGTGGCATTTGCGCAACGCCCCGATGGGACCGCTCTCCACAGCCACATCCAAACCGGTTCCAATGGCCAAACGGCGCCATTGCAGGGCCTTGCATGGATCGACGCCGCCGCCAAACGAATTGTCCGTCTCCGGCTGGACCTGTTGGCGCCTATAAAGGGATCCCCCCTCGAAACCGTAACCACGAACATTTCCCTGGTTCCGGTGAAATTCAGATCCCTCGAAACCGTCCTTTGGCTGCCCGCGCGAGTGACTGTACACGCCAGCTACGCGGGAGGCGAACTGCACACCGTGCATCGGTATTCGGATTACCAGGCGGAAACAGAGAAGTGCGCGGGCATCCCGGTGGTGGCGGCCGCCGGCCGCGAGGACGCGTATGAATTGCTGGCGCAGGGCGTCAAGCTCACCCAGGCGGGCAAACCCGGCGAAGCGATCGCGCTCTTGCGCGGTGCGGTGCGACTCGATCCGGAAATGCCGGCCGCCCGATTTCATCTGGCTAACGCGCTGCGTAGCACGGAGGACCTGGCCGGCGCGGAAAGCCAGTTGCGCGAAGCGGCGAAGCTTGCTCCGGATTCCGGAGTAGTATACAACTTGCTGGGCATAGTGTTGACCAAACGCGGCGATGTGCCAGGCGCCGTGGCCGAGTTCCGCAAGAGCGCACAGCTCCAGCCGAAGGAGGCGGTCGCGCATTTCAATCTGGGCCAGGCTCTGGAGAGATCGGGCGATCGGATCGCCGCGACCGAACAGTACCGGACGGCTTCCGAGCTTGCGCCGGACAATGCCGCCTTCAAGACCCGCTACGAACAGCTCTCGCATGCGGCCAACGTTTCGCCAACGCCGGAGACGACCATCAAGGTGGACGTTCGGCAGGTGCTGGTTCCGGTAATTGTCACTTATAGGGATGGGCATCACGTCACTGGTCTCACGCGCGCCGATTTTCAGGTCTTCGAAGACGGCGTGGAACAGAAGATTTCGGGTTTCAGCGTGGAAGATGCCGAACTGACGGTCCCCACGGCTGTGTCGGGCACGGGTCCCACGCCAGCGCCTTCCGCACGAGAAGCCGCCCCGGCGGCGCCAGCCCGGCGGACGTATTTAATCTGTATCGATTCGTTGCACGGCGCGTTCGCAAATTTGGTATATGTTCGTCAAGCGCTGTCGAAGCTGTTCCGGTCCGAGCATTCCGGAGACGCGCAGTATGTCGTACTTGCGATCGGAACCTCAACGCAGGTGGTGCGGGATACCACTCCGGATCCGGAGAAGGCGCTGCAGGCCATCGAAAGCAAGGATTTCCAGAAGTTGTTTCTGGCAAGCCAGAAGAGCTCCATGCAATCTGAGATGCTTGATTTCAGGCGTGCACTGGACGCGGTGCGGACCGCCTGCGATACAGGGGGGCCTGAGTGCATAATGAAGAAACAATTGCCGGGCCAGGCCAGCCGGATCGCCGCGGAGGAACGCACGTATGCCGTAACGTTTCTGAGCCAGTTTCACGCCGCGGTGAAAGAACTGTCGCGCACCGCGGGCCGGCGCACTATCGTCTTTATCTCCGATGGTTTCCAACTGGCGCCCGGAAAGCTGGCGTCCGAGTTACTGGTTGCCTATTTCCCCGAGTTTGAGTCCATGTTACTCCGCACCGTGGATCGAATGCAGGAGCTGGATCCGATCCTGCGTCTGGCCGCCAACAGTAATATCCCTATTTACACCATCGACTCGCGCGGCTTGTACACTTCGCCATACTTCGACGCCTCGAATCCTGGCGGCGTGGCAAGCGTCACGCCGGCCGTGCTCAGCGTCATGAATTCCGACGCCAGCGAAGCTGGTGGCACTCTGTCCGAAATTGCAGCCGCCACTGGCGGCACGGCGTTTCAGAACAGTAACGATATTCTGGCCGGGCTGCAGCGCGCCTTTGCCGATGGTCGCCAGTATTACCTGCTCGCCTACGTGCCCGCCAATCCCGCCGACGGGAAGTTCCACGCCATCTCGGTGCGCTTGCGAGACAAGAAAATGGTAGTCAAGACCAAGCGCGGCTACTGGGCGACGTAACGGACTCTTGGAGCACGGGCAATTTTGCCCGCCGCCGGCTTTCAGCCGGCTCTTGCTGCCCTCAAAAAAGCGCCCTCCCCTCCATCCAACCAGGCGCCTCCACCCCAAACAAACTCAGCGCCGTAGGCGCAAGATCCTCAATCCCCGGGTCCGCCGCATCGATCTTGCGATTGGAAAACAGTACGCCCGGCACCAGCACGGGATCCACGCAATGATCGCCGCTCCAGGCTTTGCGATTGTCTTCGATAGCCCGTGCGGCCACCTTGCCCACGGCGCCTTCCCACGAGCAGCGGTAGCCCTCGTTGTAGCCCACAATGAAATCCGGCGCGGCGTCCAGATACGGCCCGCGATACAGCGACGCCGTGGCGTAGACGTTGCGGATCGGCGCGGCGCCGTCATCGTCCCGCAGCGCCGCCAGTTTGCGAATGATCTCGGCCTTCAACGGCTCGGCTTCCTGCCGGTCGACAATGCCTTGCGCCTCCCGCTCCTTCATGTTCAAATAGAACCCGCCCAATCCCAACGCATAGGCGCGCGTGCGGCTCCAATCCACGCCCTCGAAAAACGATCCGCTCTCGCGGCCGCCGTTCTGCAGACTCAGATAGCCGTTGTCGCGCAGCCATGTATTGATGTTCACGCCCCGGCGGAACGCGCAGAATCCGTGATCCGAGAGGACAAAGAGCGCCGTGCCGCTATCGGCGTGGGCCATGGCCTTCCCCGCCAGCCCGTCCATGCGGCGGTACATCTCTTCGATCGCGCCAGCGTGCCGGTCCGCCGTGCCCATGCGGCGGTAGAACATGTGCTGCACGCGGTCGCTGGTGTCGAACACGCAAGCCACCACGCCCCGCCGCGTATGCTCCAGCGCATTCAGAAACATGGCTTCGCGCTCGGCGAAGATGTCCCAAGCCTGGCGCAGGAAGGCGTCTTCGTCAATGGCCCCCTCGTTCAGCGCCCAGGTGTCTTCGGCCATCCCCACGGTGGCGTAAGTGCCCAGCAGGTTCGCCAGATACGCCGCATAATAGGGCGGATGGCTGATGGGCAGCGCCGGCCGCTCCGGATCGATGTTGATGGGAGTCATGTAAAGGCTGAATTCCGGCTCGGTCTCGGTCGCCAGAAATCGCGCCATGCCACTGGCCGTCGCGCCGATCGCGGTCCGGAATCGCAGCCGCTGCCAGCCCGTGTATTCGCCGGGCCACAGCGCACAGCGGCGTCCTTCCAACTGCAATTCGAACGCGCCATTCCGCCGCGCCACCCGGAATGGAATGCGCAGCGTTGGGCTGCCTTCGAGGAACGTATCCTGGGGACCTTCGATCTCGCCCGCGAAGCCCTCCGCCACGCGCCGCAACGGATAGCGGCTGCCATTTTCGTAAGTCGCCCGTTCCACCCGCGTGGTGAATTGCGAGAAGCTTCCCTGCGTGCCTTTCAGATCCGGCGTACACATAGCGGAGAGCAGCCTGCCGTCGAACTTTTCCGGCGGAAAGGTGATTGGCACGCGCAGAATGGTGCAGCCGATGCCCTGCCGCCCCAGGATCTTCCAGAACGGCTGGCTCTTGCGGCGCAACTCGACCGGCGTCCGCGAAAGCGGGATGCGCAAGCGGCCCACGCGCAGCACGCGCGCCGGCCCTCCCACGCGCGCCGAAGAGAGCTGCGGCATGTAGGACTTCAGGCTGCGGTCCAGAAAATCGAAGATGTTATGCTTGGCCGGGCTGACGCCGGTGGCGAACGTGGACCACGCCACCGGCGAGAGCGCCGGAAACGTGGTGCGCAGACGCGTGTAGCTGCCCTCAGCGGCCAAGCGCGCCAGATTTGGCAGTTGGCCTTCGGCCATCAGCCGCTCCGTGATCCGCGGGTCGAGACCATCGAGGCCCAGAAATACGATCTTCTGCACGCGCGCATGCCGGTATCCTTTGCGGCGGCGTGCGGAGCGCCAGGCTATGCGAAACGGCCACAGCAGCAGCGAGAGGATACTCAGGAAGAAACCGGCGATCAGGGTGAGAAACGAACCAAGGAACGCGAATCCCGCGCCGGGGCCGACATAGGCGAGGTGTGGAACCACAATCAACGTCGATTATACCCGTGTGGCGCGTGGGGCGGCCAATCCTGCATAATTTGTGGGGCAGCCCCCCGGTCTGCGCGGGTCCCCCTGGACCCGCTCTCTTGTTCGGAAAACCAAGGCTTTCGGCAATCGCGAGGGGCCGACGAGGGCGTCGGTTGCGGTCCAGGGGGACAGCTCCACAATTTATGCAGGTGTTCGGTTATGGAATAAGTAAGTGACATTGGGCAGGATTGCCCGCCCTCCAATTTAAACGAACGCATACCAAAGAGCAAGGCCGAGCGTCGCAGTAATTACGGCCCCAATGAAGACTCCAATCAGGCGGTTCGGATCTATCTTTTCCGCCATCCTGGTACGCATAAAGATGAAGCCCAACACAACGAAAAGAATAAGATCGACTAAACCGTGAGTTGTCCAGTGATGACCGGTCAGCGACTTCATCAATGCGTTCAGCGGCGGGTATGCGTCCTTCGCCAAGGCCAGCGCGGTATTGAATAACACGGCGATCGCAGCGGCAAGCACGAAACCCGATGTTGCGGCCGTCAGTTTCGGAGATTCCGGGCCGATCGCGGAATCCATTATCGACCCCCTTTCGATACGTCATGGAGCGGCGCAAGTTTAACCCCGTGGTTGATTACGGCGCCGGCGCCTTCCACGGCGAGACCCGTAATCGCAATCAGTAATGCGACGGAAAGAACAAGTTTGCGCGCAGCGGGATTTGCATACAGCTTTTCCCGGGCCGCGATCGGAAGAAGAAATGCCAGAATGCCAGTGACGAAAAACAGGTGCTCTTTCGTCTCCATAAAGAGATTGTGTGCGAACGGCCAGGGTCCCTTGAGAATCAATGTCTTTTCCGGCGGGTAGAAATGAACGTACCAATATCCGCCACAGATCCATGCGGCAGCCATGCAGACCGCCGCTACCAGGGCGGCTGTTTGCATGCGTGCGGCGTTTCCGGGCCGCGCATTGAGCGCTTCAACGAACACCCACAGGGCCGCCATACAGCCCGTAACACCGAAGGCGGCATGCGCCAGAAGTATGACGTCGCTACTTGAGATATTCAAGGCATTTCCTTTCGCGTGACCTCCAGCTCTATGTGCGCCCCATCAGCCCGGGGGCCATGCGGTTGAATGCGGCATCCGCCTTCTGCTTGCCCCAAGTCCAATAGAGCCCCAGGTAGGCGTAGTTCTCTTTTTGCCCGATGGCGGTGTGGCCGTAACAGAACAGCAACTGAAACCCGGGGTCGCGGAATTTGTAGTAACCGCCGACGTCGACCAGCGTCGCCGGCCTGGTCTGCGGTGTCGCCGGCCCTTCCGGTCCGTGATAGAAGATCTCGGTTCCAAGCGTCACCTTCTTGCCGAGATCCCGCTGCACCAGCCAGCCGGCGAACGGGTAGCTGCGATAGCCGGGTACGTTCACCAGGGTCACGCCGCCGCCCCCGTAAGTGGTCCACGGGCCAAAGCTTTTCTGCACCCAAAGCGGCGCCTTGTACCAAGTCTTGCCCACCCCCAGGCCTCGCGGGGCGCTGCCGGTTGGAATCTCGAACATGATAAACGTGCCGATCATGGGACGATGCTTCGTTTCCTGCACAAACCGGTATTTGATTCCGAGCTCGATATCCCCTAAACCGAAAGCTCGCGGACCCACGCCGGCAGGTGCCAAGCTGGGATTGTTTTCGGGCAGAACCGTCGCGGCGGGAACGATGATATGGAGGTGAACGTTGGGGAGCACTCCCCAGTTGAACTCCAGGGCAGGCCCAAATATGCCGGTTTCCACCGGGGTGCCATCCGCAGCCGCGAACGTATAGAATTCGTAGTTTCTGAATTCGATCGGCTCCGGATCGTCTATTTGAAACGGAGGGCCGGCCATGGCCGTCGCAGCGGAAACCAGCATGCCAATCGCCACGAATATTTTTGCCGCGGCGACCTCGTACATCCGGCTACCTCTTTTCAACAAGCTCTCCAAATAATTCACTGACCTTTACCTTCATCGCCTCAAGAGCCTTCTTCCCCAGCGGCGTCGCCCGGTAGATCTTGCGAATCGATTGCCCCTTGCGCTTCTCGACCGAGCGCACGTATCCCTTCTTTTCCAGCCCGTGCAGAAGAGGATAGAGGGTTCCGAGACTGATCCGATAACCGTGCCGCGCCAATTCTTCGGCCATTTCGAGTCCAAAGATCGGTCCCTCGACGGCATGATGAAGAATGTGGAGACGGATCAGGCCTGAGTAAAGATCGCGGTAGTCATAGCGGTTATCGATATCGCTTTTCGTTTCCGGCATTCGATAGCGAATTCAGTATATCCGGCGCTCGCGTCCGGAGTCAACTGCCCGCGTTATTTTAGGCGCGCACAATACAATGACAATTGGAGAGAGTGGGCGCGCGGCCGGCAAACTGAAACACTACCGGATGGCGCGGGCAGCCAGGGCCGCTACGGCGCCTCCCCACGAACAGGAAAGGAACAAACCCACCGGCTCGGTCCCTTCTATCTGGCGCGCGGCGCCGCTTACCAGATCAAGCATGCCATACGGGCCGCTTTGCGTGTGGCGGGCGATGGCCGGCACGAAACCTTGCCGCGCGCACAACAGCCCCAGTCCTAATTCCGCGGCGGCGGTGCCCGCGCCCAGGTAACCGGTCTGGCTCTTCAGGGCGGTCACGGGAGTGCGGCGCCCGCCAATCGCAGTTAGCGCCGTCAGCGCCGAGACCTCGCAGCGGTCTTCCTCTGCCGTAGCAAGTCCGGAGGCCACCACAAAGTCCGGGCGCGCATCGCCCAACGCCTGGCGCGCGGCCCGGCAGACGGTCTCGGCGGTCCAAGCCGGGCGCCATTGTTCGCCGACCCCCATCGCCGAGCCGGCGCCCAAGAACTCGCCCAGAATGGCGGCGCCCCGTTGCGCGGCGTGCTCCCATCTCTCCAGCACCAGAAAGCCGGCGCCTTCGCCGAGCACCAGGCCGTCTGCCCGGTCGTCGAAGGGCCGGTAAGCTTCCGCCGGATCCAGGTGCGAGAGCAATCCGGCCTGCTCGTACGCCAGAAAATTTCCGGTGGTGGCCAGCGAGTCGTAGCCGCCCGCGACGGCCACGTCGCAACGGTCTTCGAGCAAGTCCAGATAAGCCGCCTGGAGGGCCTGCGCCGACGCCGTATCTTTCTGGGCGAAATTACCGTTGGGACCGCGTATGCCGAACTCCGTGGATAATAGCGCCAGTCCGCCGTTGGCCAGCGTGCGCAGGCAGATGTAGCGGTCGATGAGATGCGAAGGCAGACCGCCCAGATACTTGTAATCCATCTCGCGGCCGGCGTCCCAAGCCATGATCAGCGAGGGGAAGAAATGGTCGTACTCCACGCCAGTCTGGCCCGATCCAACCTGAATGCCCACGCGCGCAGGGTCCATCTTGCGCGGATCGATACCGCTCTGGCCGATAGCTTCCTGGGCCGCCCGCATGGCGAACTGCACTGCGCGGCCCATGAATTTGTAGTTCTTGGGGAAGCGCAGGAAGGGTTCCAGCTCGAACGCGGCTACGGTGGCCAAGGCTTGCGCTGCATGGCCCTCCACGGCAAAGGCTCGGGCCGGTCCGATGCCGGATTCGCCCAAGCGGCTGCGGGACACGTTCTCCGCCGCCGTAAGCCCGAGAGGCGTTACCAGACCCACACCTGTAATCGCGACGCGCTGCATGTCCCTGCAGAGATTCTACAATACTGCGCCCTCTCTTCCCGGAGACTGTACGCAAGCAAAAAAGGCTCCCCGAAACCGGGGAGCCTCTAGATCCGATAGGAGAGTGAACGGTCAGACTTGCAGCTAATTCTTGCGCGATCTCCGGCGCAGCAGTCCGAGACCCAGCAATCCGGATCCCAACAGGATCATGCTCACCGGCTCGGGAGTTTGGAAGCTCTGGGTGAACTCGCTCAACCCTCCGCCCGAGCCCACACCTATATCCTTGAAGATGTAAACGGGCGAAGTGGTGGAGAATGGCGTTGAAAAAACCGGCTGGTTGGCTTGGTCCGAGGAAACTGTGATTTGGCCCAGAATGTCTCCACTCGGGCAAACCCCTAAATCGATACCGCTGGTGGGGACGGGAACCGTGCAAGCCGTTTCCGTAATAGTGGCATTTTGGCCACCGACCGACATGTCGATGTCGCTAATGCCGCCCCACACCTCGAACTCCAGCACCAAGTCTTGGTTCGCCTGCAGGTTGGGATTAAAAGAAAGGCAGACCTCAGAACCGCACCCGGTGTCTGTTAATTGGGTGATGTCGACGATGCCCGAAGCACCGGGGCTCACATTAAAGACCCCGAAATTGTCAAACGTCAGGCCGCCACAGGACACCACGGTGGTACCGTCCACCGGGTTGTCTCCGCTGAGCATGCATGGTAAGGCCGATGCGTTCGCCGCACTTAGCGTGAGCATCGAAAGAGCCACTAGCATCAAAAACTTGTTCATTGCGTTTCCTCCGACTTGCATTTTTCTAAACCGCTAACCAGCCGACCCGGCGCTATGAGATCTGAACAGGGCCAAAACAAAGAACAATTGAAGAATACAATAGTCGCCGAGAAAATGCAAGGTCTTTTGGTGAGAACTTTGGGTCTTTCAACCCTCTAGATTCAATGGTTTGTAATGCAACGCACGGGCCTGGCATGTTAGCTGCTTGAGGCTAAAATACTGCAACGGTCTTTTGGGCACAATATATAGTGTTCCGTAAGGCACTAGCATACTCTATGTAGCGACTCCGAGAGCGAGCCATGTAACCAAAGGTAATTGGGCAGATTGGGAGGGCTGTGGGGCGGAATCATACAACCGAAGGTTAAAACCATATCGCAAACCGGCGAAAGGGGCCGCCTTAACGTACTCGTCCGCGTGCCACTGCCTCGATTGGCGCGGCCAGCACCGGCTCTGGCTCCGGCTCCGGGGGCTTGCGTGGCCGTACATCCAGACGCGAGGCCAGGAAAGCCTGCCGGCTTCGGTTGTATTTGGACGTTCCCGGTTGCCCTTCGAGCGCTTCCCATTCCGAAGGCGCCACCTCTTGCATGGCGGGCAGGTACTTTTGCAGGTAATTGCGAATGCGCTCATGCACCACCCTTTGCGCGGAGTTGCCCAGCAAAAAAACCATCTCGTCGACCGGCGCGACCGCCAACGCCTGGTAAACGTGCGAAGGCTTCTTCACGCGCGCCGACTTCAACGCCTGCTCCAGCTTTCGGGCGCGCGGCTCCAGATCGCGCATCTGGTCGATCTCGCGCTTAGGCATCGCGACGGCTTTGAGCAGGCCGCTCTTTTCCTTGGGTGTCAGCTTGGCCGTAAGCGCGAGCAGAAACGCCGCGAGTTGGGGAGCCACCGGAATGTTGGAGGATTCCACCAGGCGGGCGGCTTTCTCCAGCCGGGTCAAGGCGTGCGAATTCAACTTCGTTCCGCCGAGAGCCGGTGAAAATAACGCGAGCAGCCCATCCGGATCGAGCGCCTGCAGTACTTCCGCCGGACTGGGTTCCGCCGCGATGTGCTGCAACTCCTCGAACAGCGCGCGCGGCGGAATCAGATTCTGCACGTGGGCGGCGCGCGCATTGTCATACTGCATGCGCGTGCGCTCCTCCACCGTGAACGACAGCCTCACGCGCAAGCGGGCCAGCCGGAACAGCCGGACCGGATCGTCATAAAACACGTACGGATGGGTGCTGCGCATCTCGCGCCTGCCCAGATCCGCCAAACCGTTGGTCGGGTCGAGCAGCAGGCCACGGGAGGCGCGGTTCAAGGAGAGCGCCATGGCGTTGACCGTAAAATCGCGCCCGCGCAGATCTTCCTGAATGGAGGCGGGAGTCACTTGCGGCTTGGCGCCTGTCTTGGCATAACGCTCCTTGCGCGACATGCCCACCTGCGCAGTCACGCCGCTCGGGAACGCCAGTTCCGCGGTGCGGCGATCCTCGTCCACCGCCAGCGTTCGGGCGCCCTGCGCCTCGAGCGCCTTGGCCACTTTCAGAGCCGGGCCTTCCACGCTGAAGTCCAGATCGCGAATCCGGAATCCGCCGAGCATGTCGCGCATGCCGCCGCCGGTCAAAAACAGGTTGACGCCCAACGCGCCGGCGGCCGCCTGCACCTGTTCCAGCACGCGGTTCTGGTCCGCGCTCAGGCGGCTCTCCAGCATGAACATGTAGTCGCTCATGGGGTTCCTATCAGGCCCTCGGATGGTGCTCGTCGACCGTCTTCCGCAGCCGCGACCGCATGACGTGCGTGTAGATCTGCGTAGTCGAGATATCCGCGTGCCCCAACATAGTCTGCACGCTGCGCAAGTCCGCGCCTCCCTCCAGCAGGTGCGTGGCGAAGCTGTGCCGGATCGTGTGCGGCGTCAAATGCCGAAAAACGCCGGCCTTCCGTCCATGGCCGCGCAGCAGCTTCCAGAACGCCTGGCGGGTCATCGGCCCGCCCCGTGCCGTCACGAAAAGATACCGGCTGGGACGGCCCTTCAAGATCGCGGGACGCCCGCTTTCGAGGTACGCCCGCACGGCGGCCAGCGCGGCTTTACCTACCGGTATCATCCGCTGTTTCCTGCCTTTGCCGGTGGCCCGCAGCACGCCCAAATCCTGGTTCAGGTCCGCGATGCCCAGGGTGCAGAGCTCCGAAACTCGCAGGCCGGTGGCATACAGCAGTTCGATCATGGCGTGGTCCCGCACGCCAGTGGTCCGGTTGGCGTCCGGAGACTGCGACAACTGTTCGATCTCCTCCGGATTCAGAAACTTAGGGATAGTCTGCCATTGCCGTGGAGCGCCCAGATGTTCGGTCGGATCGCCGGCGATACGGCCCTCGCGCAGCAGAAACGCATAGAAGCTACGCAGCGTCGACAAATGCCGGGCAACCGACCGGCTGCCCAGTCCGGCCCCATAAAGAGAGTCCATATAGTGGCGCACCGCTTCCACATCCGGGATCGCGCCGCCGCACTGGCGGCCGGCGAACTGCACAAACTTCTGCAAATCCGCCTGGTAGGCTTCCAGAGAATTGGCGGCTAACCCCTTTTCGATTCTGCAAAAATTGAGGAACGCCGCGGTCTCGCCTGGCAAAGCTCCGGTCGCTGGCGGAGACGCATCGTCCATCGTGCCCATCCCTGCCAATGATACAATAACCCCGACCCATGTTTGAAACCATCTTGAAAAGAATGTTTCCATTTAGGGGCTGATTTGGCCGGCTCGACCTCCAAAAAAGTCCGGATCAGCCGCTTTGAGCGGGAACCCCTGCTCGGGTTTGTGAACCCGCTGACCTATCTGCGGCCCGCCGGCGTGGAACTGCTGACCCCAGACGGCAACTACTCCGTGGTGCCGTACGATGAGGTGAAAGCCGTTCAATTTGTTAAGGATTTCGAGCCGCCGGACCCGGCCACCGAGCGCAAAGTGTTCAGTACCAGGCCCAAAATGGACGGACTTTGGGTACGGGTCAAGTTCCGGGATGGCGAGGTGATGGACGGCATCCTCGCCAATAACCTGCTTCGCATGGAATCCCACGGCTTTACGGTGGTTCCGCCGGACCCATATTCCAACAACCAGCGGTTGTTTCTTCCGCGCGCCGCGCTCGCCGAGCTGCAGGTACTAGGTGTAGTGGGAAGCCCGTTGCGGCGGCGCAAGCCGAAACCGGTCCCGAAGGAGCAGATCGGGCTGTTCGACTAAGACGGAAGACAGAAGCCGGAAGGCAGGAGTCAGAAGGGCTGCGCGCGCAGTTGCGCCAGCTTCTTCTTGATCTTGCCCGCCTCCGGCGCATCCGGGTGATACTGCAGGAATTCTTGCAATTCTCCAGCCGCCGCCGTGCGGTCCTGCCGCCGCAGGGCGATTTCCGCCAGCATCAGTTGCGGATGGGAGAAATGCGCGGGGTCCAGCCGCTTGGCGGCGGTAAGATACTTCTGCGCCGGGTCCAGCTTGCCTAAGTAAAAGTAAGTCATGCCAAGCTGCGAGTTAGCCAGCGCGTCGTTAGGCCGGGTAAGTGCCGCATACAAGTTATATTGCAGGGCGTCCACGAACTTACTCAGATTGATCGACACCCCGCCCAGGTTGACCAGCGGCTGAAAGGCGTTAGGGTCGGCGTCCAGGGCTTTCCGGAAGCAACTCTCCGCACGGGTGTAATCGCGCGCTTGATAGGCGATCGTGCCCAGATGGTTCCACGCCTCCGAGAACTGCGGCGCCAGATCGACGGCGCGCTCGAAATGCGCGACGGCGCCTTCCGCGTCGCGCCGGGCAAGCCGCTTTTCGGCCTCCTCGTACTCGCGATGGGCGCGCTCGGGAACGGCCAACTCCTTGGCCGAGACCACAGCCTCGCGGCGCAAACTGTCGCGCGATTCGAACTCCCCGTCGCGCAGCTCCACCGTCAGTTCGATGCGCTTCCGGGCGTCGGCCTGGCTGGGCCCCACCTCAATGGTACGGCGTATCTCGCCGCGTCCCGGCACGAACGCGCCGAGGGTATAGGGGCCGGCCGGCAGGCCGCGGAAACGGAAGCGCCCGTCGCCATCTGCCAAAGTGCTGTCCTCGAACGGCGCGGTCGCGCCATGCAGCCATACCGATGCGCATGTGGCGGGCAGCAGCCGGCCGCGCAGCTCGTATCGTACCGGCTCTGCCCGCGCGCACAGGACGGCCATCAGCATTACCAGCGCACAGCGCATAAACATCCACTAGTGATATCGCAATCGCGGCCCTCGGATCAAGCGGTCTGTCTTGTTCGCCTTTGCGGCAATCTCCAAGATACAGGATATGCTGAGGCTGGATGGGTCTATCATTGTTCGCTGTGGCCGCTCTTCTTGGAGCCAGCGGTTTTTTCTCGGTTCTGGCCCTGGATTTCCGTCGCAGGCGGCTTGCTCCAACTGGTTTAGTCCGGCTGCCCGCGCTGGCGATCCTCGACCTTCTGCCTCCCGCGTTGACGGCTGGGTTTGCGGCGGCGACGGTGGCGAGCCTTTACCCTGAAGCCGTAGCTCGCGGCGTACTGCCCCTGCGCTCCCCAATAGTGCTGGGTATGGTCCTTTGCCTGGTCTTCTTTCCAATATTTTGGACAGAAGGCCGCAAACAGATTCAGTTTCAGCGCCCAACTGGGCTGCTATTTGCCGAGTGGCTCATTTTTGCAGGCGCCGCAGGCATCCTGCTCGCCGCCGTTCTGCATGCCGGCGAGGCGCACGCGGTCCGCGCAGTGCTGTTTGCGCTTCCCTTGCTGCTGGCGGGCGGCGCGCTGGTTGCCGCCGTGGTGCCGCCATTCATGAAAAAGTATGAAGGATTGCGGATTCTGGAGCGCCTCGGAGGGGATGAGCAGTTCACACAGCCCGAGTACACACCTGCCACTCCCGAATGTCCTCGGCCGGAATTGTGGAGAATGCTTGACTCGCAAACTACAGAAGTGGAGGTTCTGGATTTCCTGAAGACGCTGGTCACGACCGTAAAGCCGAAGCTGGTGGTGGAAACCGGCACATTTCTTGGTCATGGCACCATAAAGCTCGCGGAAGGCCTGAAGGAGAACGGTTTCGGCAAGGTCATCACAATCGAGTCCGATGGAGCCATTCGCGCAAGAGCCGCGGAACGCTTCGCCGCTTGCGGGTTGACCGCCTGGATCGAGTCGCGGCTGGAGTCGAGCCTGGAGACCAAGATCGAAGGGACCATCGACCTGTTATACAGCGACAGCCATATGGCGAACCGCGAAGCGGAGATTCGCCGGTTGCTGCCGCAATTGGACCCGCGCGGGCTGCTGGTGATCCACGATGCCAGCTCGCACTTCAAGATCGTGCGCGAGGCTGTCCTGCGGCTGGAAGAAGAAGGTCTCATTTCCGCCGTCCTGCTTTCGACGCCGCGGGGTGTCGCCGTGGCACAGCGGCGGCCGGGCCGCCAGTAGAAACAGGAAGTGAGATGCGGGTCCGTCAGTTCTGGCCCAAGAACACGAGGGTGACGCCAATCGCCACCAGCAGAACCCCGAGCCAGCGATGAGAGCTTACGCGCTCGCGCAGGAAGGTCACCCCTCCAAGGGCGCCGGCGACGTAGCTCAGCGCGGTTACCGGAACCACGAAACTCACATTGTAAATAGACAGGGCGCCCAGTAAAGCGAAAAAGGCCGCCGCCATCATGCCGAGCCCCAGCCACATCCAGGGGACGCGCATGGCCCTCGCGATCACCTTGGCGATATCGGCCGGACGAAAACTGGGTACCTCACCGGCAACCTGCATCGCGCGGGAGACACACAGTTCGCCGCCGGTTCCCGCGACAACGATTAGCGCGAACAGAACGTAATGCGGCAATCTACACTCGCTCCGTGGTTCGAGGATTCGTGCGGCCGACGACCAAGACTCCCAAGCAAATAACCGCGATACCGGCCCAGCGCAAAGGAGAGACTCGTTCGCCCAGCATCAGGTGTCCGAGCAGCGCAACCACGCCGTAAGCAAGCGAAGAGGCAGGTTGTACGAAACTATAATCCGCCAGCGAGAGCGCCAGCATATACGCCACGAAAAACCCGATGAGCGATGCAATTCCCAACCAAACCGATCCGGATGCAAAGATTTTCAGCCCGGTGTGAAACAGGTCCGAGAGGGGCCAGACAGATAGTTCCCCAATATGCTTCATCCCCTTGCCGAGCAGGACATTGCCCAGTGGGCCGGCTATCGCCATCAAAGCAATCAGCAAATAAGTCTGCAGATGAAGTCTTTTCTTGGACGTCATCGGTTGGGCCCGCTGCCCGAGGACCCTTGCCGGCATAAGGAAGCCGAAGATGGCCACAACTGGAGCGGGGCGGCGGCTGGTTTGCGTTTCATATCACAAGTCTATCTATGTGCCCGTCCAGTTGTATACTTGAGAGATTCCCGGTGTGTACCCGCCCGAGGATTCGTATGCCTGGCAGGATACAATCGTGCGAACCACGGTGGACATTCCCGATGCCGCCTATCGCCGCCTGAAAGCCAGCGCGCCGAACAAGGATGTTCCGTCAAGGAGCCCGCCGCTGATCCAATTCTGGTATCGACAAAGCACTCAGCCATTGGCGTCATTCGCGGTCTTTAGCGACGGACAGACTTCTCCAGTTGATCCGCCGCCCGTCGGCTCCGGAATGATCGGCCTGAATCTCGATCCACAGGGCCGCCTGGTTCAGCTCGAAGCCGTCCCGCCCCAATTGGAAGAGAAGCCGGAATCGTCCCGCGCGCCCGATTGGGCGGCGCTGTTCGGAGCCGCCGGCCTGGATACGGCCCGCTTCGCCTCCGCGGAGCCGCAGTGGCTCTCTTTGGCTGGGTTCGATGCCCGCGCGGCATGGACCGGCACGTACGCGCAGTCGCCCGAGCTTCCTTTGCGCGTGGAGGCGGCCTCGTGGCGCGGGAGACCGGTGTTCTTGCGAGTGATCGGGCCATGGTCCAGGCCTGAAAGGATGAAGCCCTCCGAGATGCCTGCGGGGACCAACATCACCGTCTCGGTGGTCCTTGCGGTATGGCTGGCGGCAGTTCTTCTGGCATGGCGCAACTTCCGTACGGGAAGAGGAGACATGCGGGGAGCGGGCCGGCTGGCAGCGTTCGTGTTCGGCGTTGAGATGCTCAAATGGCTGTGCACGGCGCATCATGCTTCCACGGTTATCGAGTTCTTCGTTTTCCTTGCAGGGGTCAGTTGGGCTGCGTTCGTGGCCGGCTTCATTTGGACTTTCTACCTGGCGCTCGAGCCATATGTGAGGCGGCGCTGGCCTCAGAGCATGATCACCTGGAGCCGCGTGCTCGGCGGTGAATTCCGCGACCCGCTCGTGGGCGGGCATCTGCTCGCCGGCATAGCTTTGGGACTTGGATCGTCGCTCTGTGGGCTCCTTCAGACGCTTACCCTGCAGAACTATGGCTTATACCACCTAGAAAACTACAGCTGGATGTTGAATTCGCTGATGGGCGCGCGGCAAATGGCGGGTACGACGCTGTCCGGCTTGATCTCTGCGGTTGCGTTTGGGCTGGGTGTGGTCTTGCTGGTTTTCCTGCTCCGCGTGGTGCTGCGGCGGCAATGGCTCATGGCAGCCGTTTTCATTGCCCTGATTGTCGGGCTTAGTGCCGTCTTTAACGGCGGTCACCTCGCCACCAACCTTTTGTCGGCCTTGGTCCCTTCGCTCGTGCTGGTCGGCCTGCTCAGGTTCGGAGTCCTCCCGGTGGTCGTTTTGTTTTTTGTGCCGATGTCTCCTCAAAACTTCCCGCTGACCACCGACCTCTCGGCCTGGTACTCGGGCAGCGCCGTGTTTCCGATCGTGATCGTACTCGCGCTGACTGCCTACGCTTTCCACACCGCCGTGGCCGGGCGTCCGCTGTTCAAGGCGGGCTTCCTCGAATCCGATTGACCCGGCTTTCCCCTCAACTCCCGCGTCGGACACTCCTCCCCTGCTTTTTGGCGGAGCCCCGGCTCCACGCCAGCCCCCGAACCTGATAAAGTAGGAGACGTCGCATTAGTGTGTTTTAACACAACCGCGGTCCCCGCTCAACCGAGCCGAGCATCCGAGCCCTGGTTATCCGTAGTTAAATCTCAGCCAAGGTGAAAGCTCTAACCGAGCCACCCTCACACCAGCTCCCGAATATCCTCCACCCAATAATCTGGTGCCCACCGCGCTAACTCATCCGTCTTGCCATACCCGTACCGCACCGCGCAAGTCTGCACTCCCGCCCGCCGCCCCGCTTCCATATCCGCTGGAGAATCGCCCACAAACAGACACTCCTCAGGCCGTGCGCGGAGCGCACCCAGCGCCGCCAGCACCACGTCGGGCGCGGGCTTGCAGGGGAATCCGTCGGTGCCCTGCACATGATCGAAGTATTGGATCAGGCCGAATTGCTCCAAAATAGCGCGCGTGGTGGGCGATCCTTTGGTGGTAGCCGTGCCCTTCCGGCCGCCCAGCGCGGCGAGCCCCTCGGCCACGCCTGGATACACCTTGGTTTGCAGATGGCCGCGCGCCAGATAGTTGGTCCGGTATTGCAGAATCAAGCCATCGATCTGCTCGGCGGAATAATCGGGATAGACATCCGCGAACAGATCGATCAGGTGCAGGCCGATGAAGCCCTTCAGATATTCGAACGAAACGCTGCGGGCGGGCGGTTTGAACGACAGCACATGCTCGACCGCCCCGCAAATATCCTGGGCGCTATCGAGCAATGTGCCGTCGATGTCGAACAAATAAACGGGGAACCGCGGGATCACGCCGGCTGCGGCCGCTCGCCTTCCGAAAGTCCCGGCAAGCGGCGGGCCGGTTCCGGACGAAGCACCTGCTGCGTGCCATCGGGAGTATCCTTGGGCGGCTTGGCGGCGATCTGCGGCAGCGTATCGCCCCGGATGATCTGCATCACTTCGTTGCCATCCAGGATTTCGCGCTCCAGCAGCGCTTCGGCGATGCGCACCAGCGCGTCGGAATGCTCTTCGATGATTTTCACGGCGGTATCGTAGCCGCCCTGCACCAGCTTCTTCACCTGCTCGTCGATGCGGATGGCGGTATCTTCGCTGTAGTCGCGGTGCTGGGCGATTTCCCGGCCCAGGAAGATCTGCTCTTCCTTCTTGCCGTAGCTCAGCGGGCCGAGCTCGCTCATGCCCCACTCGCACACCATTTTGCGCGCCATTTCGGTGGCGCGTTCGATGTCGTTGCCGGCGCCCGTGGTCATGTGATGCATGAAGCGCTCTTCGGCGATGCGTCCGGCCATCAGGATCGCCAGTCGCGCCTCCAGGTATTCCTTGTTGTAGGAATGTTTGTCGTCGATGGGCAACTGCATGGTCACGCCCAGCGCCATGCCGCGCGGAATGATAGTGACTTTGTGCAGCGGATCGGCGTCCGGCAGAGTAGCCGCCACCAGCGCGTGGCCCGCCTCATGATAGGCGGTATTGCGCTTCTCCGCATCGCTCAGGATCATGGACTTGCGCTCGGCGCCCATCAGGATTTTATCCTTGGCCAACTCGAAGTCGATCATCATGACGACTTTGCGATTCTGACGGGCGGCGTTCAATGCGGCCTCGTTGACCAGATTGGCGAGGTCCGCGCCAGCCAAGCCCGGGGTGCCGCGGCCCAACACGGAAAGGTCGACGTTGTCGCCGAGCGGAATCTTCTTGGTGTGCACGCGCAGAATCGCTTCGCGCCCCCCCACGTCGGGAAGGCCTACCACCACGCGGCGATCAAAACGGCCGGGACGGAGCAAGGCCGGATCCAGCACATCGGGCCGGTTCGTGGCGGCCACCAGGATCACGCCTTCGTTGGATTCGAAACCGTCCATTTCAACCAGCAACTGGTTGAGGGTTTGCTCGCGCTCATCGTGACCGCCGCCTAGGCCCGCGCCGCGATGGCGGCCGACGGCGTCGATTTCATCGATGAAAATGATGCAAGGAGCGTTCTTCTTGCCCTGCTCGAACAGATCGCGTACGCGGCTGGCGCCCACGCCCACGAACATCTCCACGAAGTCCGAACCCGAGATGGAGAAGAACGGCACGCTGGCCTCGCCGGCGATGGCCCGCGCCAGCAGCGTCTTGCCGGTGCCAGGAGGGCCGATCAGCAGGACGCCCTTGGGAATGCGTCCGCCCAGCTTCTGGAACTTCTGCGGCTCGCGCAGAAATTCGATGATCTCCTGCAATTCTTCCTTGGCCTCTTCCACGCCCGCGACGTCCTTGAACGTGACCTTCTTCTGTTGCGTGGAATGCAGGCGCGCGCGGCTCTTGCCGAAGCTGAGCGCCTTGTTGCCGCCGCTCTGCATCTGCCGCATCATGAAGATCCAGAACGCCAGCAGCAGGATGAAAGGCGAAGCCTGCACCAGCAGCGAGAACCATGGATTGGAGTTGGTGTCCTTGATTTCGACCTTGACGCCGTTCTGCTGCAACAGATCGTAAATAGCGGGATAGTTGGTGGGGATCAGCGTGCGCAGGCCCTTGTCGCTGCCCACATAAGTACCGTGGACTTCGTTGGCCGCAATATTCACGTCCCTCACCTTGTGGTCTTTGACCTGATCGACGAAGTCGGTGAAGGCGATCTGGTCCTCGGTGGGGTGCTTGCCTTGACGGACGATGGTCCACAAAAGCACCGCCAAACAGATCAGAACCACCCAAAAGATTGCTGTCTTGATATTAGAATTCACGAAACCTCCCACCGCTTACGCCGGGGTGAGCCACTACTGAGATAGACGTTCGAAACATGGCAGTCGATTCCAAATACGTTAGGCTCCGCTCTCCCGGATGCCCAGGACTGGGCTCGAACCGGGATTTGCGGCAAAGCCGGCTGCCGGACCGAAGCGACGCGCCCACAGAATCGCGTCACCCATCGTTACCACAGGCCAATGCCGGCGCTCCCACAACGGAACGCGTGCCTGGTGGAACAGGATCTTAATCTTCTCCGCCCCTGAATGCCCCGCTGGCTGGTACCGATCGCCGGGCCGCCAGTTCCGAACTTCCAGGGAACCGGAGATCCGATTCCAGTCCAAACACCCCACGCATTCATTATATACGCCCTCAGACGTTTCCGTTACGTTCGTATTTTCAAATAGTTCCGTATGGACTACCGACCTTTGGCCAGGCAAGTGGACGTCGCCGGGCACCGGCAAAGGCAGGCGATAGTTGCGATTGTCCAGGTTATCGAGCCCCGGCGGCGCAATCCGCAGCCAGCCGAAGGAGCGAAAAACATCTAGTCCCGGGATCTGTAGCCGGCCGTGTCCTTCCTCCGAAGCCGCCAATTCCAGGACGCCCGCCAAGTGGTCGAAGCCCACGCCGCGCAGGTCGCCCTTGGTCCATTCGACGGCGTGGCGGACCAGCCGGCGCGCCGCAGCCAAGGGTAGCGCGGCCAGCGCATCGACCTGCATCAGAACGGCGGGCGGCTCGAAGATCAGGCGGGCCGGCGCCAGGCGGGCCAGTTCGGATTCCCAATAAGTCTCCTCCGCCAGAGCCCAGTTGGCGGTGTGCGCCAGGGTTTCGGCCATGGCGGGATTCCAGTCGCGGGTCAATTGTGGCAGCAACTCGTGCCGGATGCGATTGCGGGCGAATGCGGTGCTGGCGTTGGTGGAGTCGTTGCGCCAGGCGATGCCGCGCGCGCGCAGATATTGCTCGATCTCGGGGCGGTCGATTTCGAGCAGCGGCCGCACGATGCCTGCATCGGTGACCGGACGGATGCCGGACAGACCGGCGGTCCCGGAGCCCCGCAGAAAGCGAAAGAGCACGGTCTCGGCCTGATCCGAGCGCGTGTGGCCGGTGGCGATGCGGTCCACGATTCCGGCCTGCATCAAGCGCTTGAAGAATTCCTGGCGGGCCGCGCGGGCCGCTTGTTCGAGATTATCGCCCGTTTCGCGGCAGTGCGCCGCCACGTCGGTCTCCTGCAATTCGAAGGGCAGATCCAGCATGGCTGCGAGGTCGCGGACAAATGCGGCATCCTGGCGCGACTCTTCGTCGCGCAACTTGTGATCCAGATGCAGCACGGCGAGGCGCAGATTCCAGCGGGGGGCGATCTCGCGTAGAACATGCAGCAGGCACACCGAGTCGGCGCCTCCGGAGACCGCCACGCCCACGCGTTGGCCCGGCTGAAACATGCTATAACTGGCTATCGTTTTCGCAACCTGCTCGATCATCGTGAGCCAACGATACTATTCTAACCAAGTGACAAATGAAACGATCCAATTGGCCGCCAAGATCCGTCTGCTATTGATGGATGTGGACGGCGTGCTGACCGACGGCAAGTTACTTAACGTGCCGGACGCGTCGGGCAATATGGTGGAGACCAAGGGCTTCGATTCGCAAGACGGAATCAGCCTGCAGTGGATGAGTTGGAAGGGGATCGCCACCGGGCTGATCAGCGGACGCGTGTCGCCGGCCACCGCGGAGCGCGCGAAGCAATGCAAGTTCCGCTACGTCTACCAGGGTCACATCGAGAAGATTCCCATTCTAGATGAGATCATGGCCGATGCGGGCCTAGACAAGGAACAGGTCGCGTACATTGGCGACGACTTGACGGATGTCGTAGTGATGCATCGCGTGGGTCTAGCCATCGCGACTGCCAATGCGCGCCCGGAGGTGAAGGCGCAGGCGCATTACGTGACGGCCGCGCCTGGCGGCAGTGGCGCGGTGCGCGAGGTGGTCGAGTTAATCCTGAAGGCGCAAGGCTCTTGGGAAGAGATTCTGCGGAAGTACGAGGCGTGATCCATTTTTTCGCGCGCTTTTCGGAAAATCTGGTATGATGTCGGTAGCGGAGCCGGTCGTAGCGCGACCTGCCCCGCCAAGGCGCTTACCGCTGGCCCTTACGGGGCCATACGATCAGTACCATTAGCCGGCCAATAAGTTTCAGCCGGAGTACCAACAGTAGGATCAAAATTCCGATCCCCCTTTCGGCTCCCCGTGGAGGCCCGGGCTATTACCCCGGGCTTTCCCGTTTTTGAAGCTCTTGTGTGCTCCTCACGAGAACCCGCTCATCCACGTTCTACGGAAAGGCTATTGATGTGGTGGCGGGGTGCCACGAATTCTCACTTGCATTTTCACGGAATTCTAGCGATGTAAATCTGGTATGATGTCGGTAGCGGGGCCGGTTCTGCGAAAACCTGCCCCGCAATGGCGTTTACCGCTGGCCCTTACGGGGCCATACGATCAGTACCATTAACCGGTCGATGAGTATCAGCCGAATGACCAACAGTAGGATCATAATTCGATCCCCCTTTCAGCTTCCCGTGGATGCCCGGTCAGTAGCCGGGCTTTCCCGTTTTTGAAGCTCTTGTGCTCCTCGACGAGAACCCGCTCATCCACGTTCATCGGAAAGGCTACTGATGTAGTGGCGGTGTGGCAGGAATTCTCACGCCATCTATGAGGGATATGAGCATGAGGGCGAGTGATCGCGCCGAAAGGGCCATCATCCGTTGAGCACTGGGATTTCCCGCCGATCGATCAACCCGGATACCGCGGCGATATCCCGATCCAGCGCCCGGTCCGCTTCCACAAAGGCGCTTACTCCTCGGATGGTCCGGTAGATTGGCCGCGTGCCTGCTCCCAGCCGGCCGCCGCCCTCGCGCAGATCGATGGCCTGCGCGGTCGATAACAGCGTGATGGCCACCGCGCTACGCAGCAGCCGCACCACGTCCATGGCCGTCAGAGCGGCGTGCGTGCCCAGACTCACGATGTCCTGGTTGAACTGCTCGGTAGGCAGCGTGTGAATCAGGCTGGGCGCGCACCAGTGGCGAATGGCGGTGACCAGGCTAGTGTGCACGATCTGCATCCCTTTGAAGCCTTGATACACGCCCACGTGCGGGCTGAGCGAAGGCGGCAATCCATTTGAAAAGCGGTCGTCCATCAGCAACGCCATCAGGGAGTGCAACCAGTTGGCGAGATTCGCCAGGTCCAGTTTCAGCCCGTCCATGGCGCGCGCGATGTGCGCTCCGTAAAAATTGCCCGTATGATAAACCTGGTCGGTCGCCGGATCGATCAGCGGATTGTCGTTCACCGAATTGGCCTCGCGCTCGATCACCGTGCGGCACTGCTCCAGCGTTTCCTGCATTGGCCCCAGACCCTGCGGCGCGCAACGCAGCGAGTAAGGGCTTTGGATGGATTCGTCCGCCGCCGCGACGCCGTGGGTGCCATTGCTCCCGTTGGCCCGCCGGTTGGCCTCCTGCACCCGGCCGCGGATCTCGTCCAAGGGAACGACCAGCTTTGAGTCGAACAGCAGGGAGTTGAGCATCTCGGCCACCGCAAGCTGGCCCGGATGATGCTTCGCCATGTGGATGGCCGGATGATAATAGTCGGGCGACGAACCCAGCGCCTCCGCGGCCATAGCCAACGCGCCCAGCGACAAGCGGAACAGATAGGCCGCCTCGTCCACGACAATCGAGCCGACGCCCGTCATCACCGTGGTGCCGTTGAGCAGCGCCAGGCCTTCCTTGGCTTCCAGGTCCAGCCGCTCAATGCCCTCGTTATGCAGAGCTTCCGCGGCGGGCACCCGGCATCCTTTGTAGAACGCCTCGCCGCGTCCCGCCATCACGCGCGCGATGTAAGCCGAAGGGCACAGATCGCCGCTCGCCCCCACAGAACCGAAGCGCGGCACTACCGGCGTGATACGGTGATTCAACAGGTCCAGCAAGCGCTCGATCACCATCAGGCGAACGGCAGAGAACCCGCGCGCCAGCGCGTTCGCGCGCAGTAGGATGGCGGCCCGCACCGCTTCTTCCGGCAAAGCCTCGCCCACGCCGCACGACAGAAATTCGAGCAGGTTCTGCTGATGGTGGGCCAACTCTTCCGACGGGATGACGTATCGCGCATTCCCGCCGAAGCCGGTGTTGACTCCGTAGACCACTTCGCCCGCCGCCAGCTTGCGTTCGAGCGCTTCGCGGCTGCGGCGGATCCGCTGCCGGAATTCCTCGTCCCCGCTCAGCGCGACGTTCTGCCCATGCCGCGCTACGGCAATAATTTCATCTAGTGAAAGATAGTTCTGGGAAATACAGACTGCCGCGGTGGGCGTGATCAGAGTCGCCATGCTTGCGTCCATGCACCACGGTACAGTGGTGCTCTGGCTACAGTATGGCATCACGTTCCGCCGCGTGTCAATGCCTGCCGCCGCGCGAAATGTGGTGAAGCGACTATTTCAGCGCGTACGTCAGGCCCGCCGTGAACTGGAAAGAATTCTTCCGGAAACCGGGTGGCGGATCGTTCAGGAATGTATCCGCCGACGTCAGCGCCATGCTGAAGCGCTTGTGCACCGGAAGAGTCAGGCTGGCGCTGGCGGTGGCGAAATACGCGTTGGTATCGTTCCACGCAGGCGTCGCCGAGAACTGCTCCTTAAGCAGGATGCCATGTTGAAACTTGCGCGTATAGATTTCCGCGAACGTGGAGCCGATGAGGCTCTCGTTGGACGCGGAGACATCGAATCCCTGATGGATATAAGAAACCGCCGCCTTAAGATCGAGCTCCGCCGACCCGGTCTTGTATGCGGTCCAGCCCAGTCCGCCGCCGTACATCTGTTGCAGGTCGAGGCCCTGCGAGTAATTGTGGTCGAAGGCCGCCTGTCCAAATCCGAAGAGTCGCGGCGAGAAATATTTGTCCTCTTCCGCGTCTCCATGAAAGATGGCGGTCTTAATGTCGGGCAAGCCGGGCTGGCTGACCTTGCCGTACGCTGCGCTGAAATCGAGCAAGGTGCGGGTGCTGGGATCGAGCCAGCTCTCGGTAGGCTCGGCCCGCACCAGGGCAATCCCCCCGGTGTATGTGTAGGCCGCTTGGGTGGCCTGCACAATGCTGGCCCCGGCGGTGACCGTACCGCCCCAGTCTTGGAAGAAGCCCGCCTCGCGGTTCACGGCCTTCTCAAAGTCGGGCTGCCCGACCACGAAACCCGCATCTCCCACGAGAACGGTGCGCGGCGCGCCGGCCGCGGCTTCGACCGAGATCTTTTGATCGGTCATGACCACGTCGCCCTGCGGCACGTGGCTGACATCGGCGTGCCTGCGCAGCTTCGCATTCTTGGCAATCACGGCAAACGGATGCGACGTGCGCAATTCCTGAATCTTGCTCCAGGCGACCGTAATCTCCCCGGCCATGTCGCTCTTAAAAACCACGGAGTCGCCCTTGGCGCTCTTGAGCTGGCCGATAAGCTTCTCGCCATCGGTGAATATCAAAACGTCGGGCTGAGGCTTAGCTGCGCCGGCGGGCGCCTGGGAGTAGAGCAGGGCGTTCCCGCAAGCTGCCACAAACGCGGCGCGTAATATGAGCTGCTGTAATGTTCCGATCACTTTCGATCTCCCAGTTTTGTCCTGCGCCTGAGGTCTACTGGCGGCGCCACCGGCAGGCGGCTTAGCAGGCGGTTAAAGAATCGCGGCTTGGTTCTTTCAAAATACTTTAGCACTCTTGACGCAATTGCCGCGATGTGTGCGATGATGGGTCTCCGCGGAGGCAAACAGATGTCGTTAATGAAGCGTATGAGCGCCGAGTTCCTCGGCACGTTCTGGCTGGTTTTTGGCGGCTGCGGCGCCGCGGTTCTGGCAGCCGCATTCCCGCAAACGGGTATCGGATTCGTGGGCGTGGCGCTGGCTTTTGGCCTGACGGTGATGACCATGGCTTTCGCCATCGGGCACATATCCGGCTGCCATTTGAATCCCGCGGTCACCATCGGACTGGCAGTGGCCAAGCGTTTCCCATGGAGCAACGTGCTGGCTTACATTATGGTGCAGGTGCTGGGAGCCATGGTGGGCGGCGGCGTGTTGTATGCCATTGCCAGCGGGAAGCCTGGGTTCAACCCTGGCGGTTTCGCGGCCAACGGCTTCGGCGAACACTCCCCCGGCGGTTATTCCCTGGAATCGGCCATCCTGGCCGAGGGCGTGCTCACTTTCATGTTCCTCATGATCATCTTGGGCTCGACGGATAAGCGCGGGGTTCCCGCGGGCTTTGCGCCCATCGCCATCGGCTTGGGGCTGACGCTGATCCACCTGATCGGCATACCGGTCACCAACCTTTCGGTGAACCCGGCGCGCAGCACGGGGCCGGCCGTGATTGTAGGCGGATGGGCGCTGCAGCAACTTTGGGTATTCTGGGTAGTGCCGATCGTTGGGGGCGCCATAGCCGGCCTAGCCTATCCCTGGCTTGCCGGCCGCGATGAAGAGCCGCACAGTAGAGCGGCGCACGCATAGCGGCGCCGGCTCATTGGGAAGCGGTGGCGCGAACTCCGGCCGCGGAGCGCGGCGGCGCGTCCTTCACGTATTTGTCAAACCAGCGAAGCATCTCGTAAATAAGCTGTTCGTTCGACTCCATTGCCGTATACCAGTGCGGCTCATGCGGGAGCAGCACCAGGCGGGCGGTGCCGCCGTTGCCTCGAATGGCCTCGTAGAGCTTGCTAGCTTGTATTGGCGTGGTGCCGGGATTCGCGTCTTCCGCGCCGTGCACGATCAGAAGCGGCGTCTTCAATTTGTCGGCGAAGAAAAATGGGGAGACTTTCAGATAGACATCCGATGCCTCCCAAACCGATCGCCGCTCGTTCTGGAAACCGAAAGGCGTTAGCGTCTTGTTATAGGAGCCGCTGGTAGCGGCGCCGGCCCGGAACAAGTCGGAGTGGGCCACTAGATTTGCGGTCATTAGAGCGCCGTGGCTGTGTCCAGTGACTCCTATGCGGTCCGGATCGGCCACGCCCAGGCGCACCGCCTCGTCCACCGCGGCCTTGGCATCCGCGACGAGCTGTTCCAGATAGGTATCATAGGCCTTCTTAGGATCGCCGATGATGGGGAATGCAGCATTGTCGATGATTGCGTAACCCCCGAGGAGCAGCAATCTGTATTCGTACAACTGCGTGAAGGTTTCCTGCGACCCTGTAATCTGGCCGGCTGTCGAAGCGTCGGCGTAGTCGAGCGGATACGCGTAGAGAATAGTGGGGACGCGCGTACCCTCCTGGTAGCCGGGCGGCGTATAGAGCGTGAACGACAAGTCCAGCCCGTCGGCGCGCTTGTACTTGACCAGCCGCTTCTTGATCGCGCGCACAGCCGGCGTGGGATCGGGAATGTGAGTGAGCGCGACGCTGGTGGAAGCAAAGGCCGCTTCACCGGCGGCCGCATCCAGGGATTTTCCAAGCGTTCGCGTGAATGCATTTGGCGGGTCGGCCGGCGATTGGTGCCAGGTGAGAAACGTCCGTGTGTCCGGCCCGGTAAAGGAAAGAAACCGCTCGTAGGAGGTCTTATCGCTGCGAAATAGACGCTCGGACTTTAGCGTGTTGAGATTAAGCCGATCGAGGAACGGCCGATTTCCGTCGGGCGAAGCGCCGGCTCCTGCCAGGTAGATCGAATCGCCGTCTTGGCGGACCACCCAGTAGCCGTTCGCGAGCCGGCGTCTCACTGGAGAACCGGGATTCCTGTACCTCTCGTCAGTCGAGAGATCCCAAATCAACCGAGGTTTTGGTTGTGGATCGTCGACGCCGATCACGAAGCTCCGTCTCCAGTGCCGGTTGTTATCGTACTCAGTCAAAAGAGCGACGCTCGATTGTTCGCTCCAGGCGAAGCCGTCATAACGCTGCGCGGTGCGCGTGACTTCGACGGCGGGCAAGTTGAAAGGCGCCTTCTCCAGCAGGATCTTGTCGCGCGCCGGTACATTTACATTCCAGTCGCCGCCATCCAGCGCTTCCGCCCAGACCAGCGTCGCCGGATCGGTGGCACGCCAGGAAAAATCGCGCGGGCCTACCGGAACTCCGTCGATGGGAACGCGATCCGCCAAGGGAAGCGACGCGATGGTGTGCGTAAGAACGTGCGCGCGCTGCGATACATCCCAAACTTCGACTTCCTGCGGGAAGCGATCGTGAGTGGTGATATACGAGTAGGGCTTGTGGATCGCGGTGACAAGGATGTGCTTGCCGTCCGGCGCGGGATCGAGCGATCCGTAATTTCGCGGCTTTCCTATGGGCGTGATGGCGCCGGTGGCCGCATCGATCAAGGCGAGCTGCGAGGCGGCGTAGTAATCGAAGAGGTCCTCGTCGTGCTTGTTGTTGAGCGTATCGCGGTTTTCGTAGGTGCTGCTCTGTCCTTTTTGGCCTTCGGTTTCCTGGATGCTCGGGCCGATCGGCACGATCGGTTCGGGCGGCGGCGCGCCCATGCCCTTGGGCACCAGCTTGACCAAAAGCGTTTTCTGGTCGGGCATCCATTGCATCGCATCGTCGAACATGGGGTTGAGACGGGTTCCCGGTACCCGATGTGCTTCGCCGGTCTTGGCATCGCCGATCCAGAGTTCGACCGACTCGGGAGCGATATTCACGAACGCAAATCGTTTTCCGTCCGCGGCCCACATTGGCTCGCCCGGGCACGCATCCGCCGGAAGCGCGACATGAATTTGCGCGCCATCGGCGATGCGCACCAGCTCGAAGTTCCTGGCGCAGGGCGTAATGCCATATCCGCCGGGAGTGTCGTGCTTACTGTGATTCTTTGGCTCCACGCGCACACCTGCCAGGCGCAAGTAAGGCGTCGCCACTCGTGAAATCGATGGGTAGTCCTGCCAGGACACCAGAAGAATCGCGTCGTGTGTAGGGCTCACCTCGGGATATGGCGGTGAGGGCGCGCGCATCACATCCAGAATGTTTTTCGGCGGCTGGTTATATCCTGATGCAGCCTCGACCGGCCTCGCCGGCGCTGAGGTCGCTTTCGACGAAAATGAGGCCGACTGCGCTGCCATCGGCACGGACGTCGCGCAGGCAACGAGCGCTCCGGCCAAAAGGCAGTTCAAGGCGTTCCGGACTGGCATAGGTTCCCTCCACTGCAGTTGACCCGGGATTTCCATTCTTGGCTCCCGGTTTCCGCCTAGCTTATCACAGGCGCCAACTCTCGATCCGGCGCAAAGGATGGATTATGTCCAGGGCTTGACTTCGCCGCCCAGGCCCTTGTAACCGTTCTTCATGCGCTCTTCAAGCTTGGCCCATACGGCGGGGTCGCAGCCCTTCCACTCCTCGACGGCGGTGTTGCCGAGATACGGCAGATCGGCGATGCCCATCTTGCTTGAATAGAAACCGTTCAGGGTCAGTTCGCGGAACTTGGTGAAGAAGCCGGCCCAGCGCCGATCGTCCGGCGTGGCGGTCTCCGGCCACGCAATACGGTCGAGAAGCTGCTGCTGGGGTTCCGCGTCGGCCCCGGCGAAATTACTCTTGAACAGCCGCGTCGATTCGCGGTCCAGCCAGGCAAGGCCGCCGAGTATCTGGGCCGCCAGATCGTCATTGCCGTCTTGTTGCCTGCGGAAGTCCAGCCAGTCGTCGATGAACTCGGGCACGCCTGCTTGGGAGGCGCTGCCGCTACGCTCGTCGGCGGGTACGATCAAGTCGCAAAGCACGCGCACGGTCTGCCAGTCGTGATCGTCGAATACTTTTCGCTGATAGGCCGATTGGTGGGTCTCGTGTGTTTGCGCAAGACCCACGCCTGCCGTGGCTGCGGCCAGCGCGGGCACGGAACCGGCTATCTGGAAAAGCTCGCGCCGGCTAACTCCCGATTTCTCTGTCATAAATTCCTTTTCTTCACCTGTTCCGCGATGTACTCCGAAGTGCGCCACCCTAACGCGGTAATAGTCAGCGTCGGATTCTTATCCGCGTTGCTGACAAACGGCGCCGCATCGGTGATAAACAAGTTCTTGCAGTCCCAGGCCTGGCAGTTGGAGTTGAGCACGGAGTTCTTGGGATCGCTGCCCATTCTGGCCGCGCCCACCTCGTGGATAATCGCGCCGCCGCGCGAGATTCCCCAGTTGTTTTCGGCGGTAGCATCGGTGAAGTATTTGCCGCCGGCGGCGGTGATGATTTCCTTGAACGTATCCTGCATGTGTTTCGCCTGCAGGATTTCATCCTGGCTCCACTTGAAATGGAAACGTAGCACTGGAATGCCCCACTGGTCTACCTTGTCGGGGTCGATCTCGCAATAAGAGTCCGCATTGGGAATCATTTCGCCCCGCCCGGTAAAGCCGACCTGTGCGCCGTACACCTTGCGAATATTGCGCTTCAGTTCCACCCCATAACCGCCGCCCAGGATGCGCTCGGAACCGCCAAAATCGTCCGCGTCCGGCAGGCCGCGCCCGCCGCCAAACTCGATGTGGTAGCCGCGCGCGAAAGGCATCTTACCGGCATGCTGCTCCTTGTAATGCCACCAAGGCATGTACACGTGCATGCCGCCGACGCCGTCTTCATTGCGCGGCGGCAGATCCTCCAGAATCGGCAAATACCCGCCCACATCCGATCCCACGGTATCCATGAGGTATCGGCCCACCAGCCCGCTGGAGTTCGCCAGG
>Ga0302325_10001644_pt1 | contig 56445 bp, 37 predicted proteins | sample Palsa_T0_2_FD_201948 | JGI IMG/M metagenome (GOLD analysis project Ga0302325, IMG submission 201948) | Peat permafrost microbial communities from Stordalen Mire near Abisko, Sweden - Palsa_T0_2 | ecosystem: Environmental > Terrestrial > Soil > Palsa > Peat permafrost | place: Sweden: Abisko... | reverse complement strand
ATGCGATGGATTACCTGTTTAGCCAACCCAGTCCCAAAATCACCTGGACGTATTACGCCCTGGGGCAAAGCAGTCTCTGGGTCGCGCCAAACTCGCTATCGAACATCTGCATCCCCATGTCGGGCCTATGTACCGGGCCCGACTGGATAAAAGGCGAATCGAACGGTTTCGTCGACACCGCGCCGCCCGATGTCTTAAATGACATAGCCGAGTGCGCTCTGTCAGACGTAAGTTGGATCACGCCAGCCGGGCAGTACTCCGACCATCCAATCAACAGCGGCCAGGGACCGTCGTGGGTGGCTGCCATTGTCAATGCGATCGGAAATAACACGGCTTGCGATGACGGTATCGGCTATTGGAAAGACACCGCCATCTTCATTACCTGGGATGATTGGGGAGGTTGGTACGACCACGTGCGGCCGGTATTCCAGACCGGTGCGAACCAGAACGACTATCAACTAGGTTTCCGCGTACCGCTGATTGTAGTTTCGGCCTACTCGACCAAGCCTGGCTACATCAGCAATCTGGAGTACGATTTTGGCAGCATCCTGAAGGGGATCGAGGGCATTTTTGGCCTGGGCAGTCTTGGCTTTGCCGATGCCCGAGCGACCAACGATCTCCACGACTTCTTCAATTTCCGTCAGGCTCCGGCGGTGTACAAAACGATTCAGGCGCCGCTCGAGGGGAGCTTCTTCACCAAGAATGCTACGACCGAGGTGGCTCCCCCGGATACCGATTAGAAAACATTTTCGGCGGCACGTTTAGATGCCACGCCGCGCTCGGGGAGTCGGACACGAACGATAGAATCCCGACTGCAGCCTCGATTTCGGTCAGCTATGACAGACGCTTCGGCAACGAGCGCATCTCTTATGCTCTACGAAACGCGTCTAGCTATTGGGCTGAAGTTCGGCCTGGCCTTCTTGAATTGGGACCGCGCCCGTATCTCAACCGACGCCTCAAGCCTGCGGGAGAGATAATGCGAGAAACGCTTGAAGGCGGAATCTCGCCATTTCCTATCATTGACTTGCCCACCTCACGGACGTAGGATTTTGCTCCTTACGGGTTGTTGCGACAGCTTCGGTGACGCGGTCTTGATAGCGTGGCTTCTGTGTGGAGCTTCCGGACTGTTTGACCCGAGGAAATCATGAGATTGAGATTGGTAGTTGAAGTCACGCGAGGTTTCCTGCTTTGCGTCGTCACCGGCTTGTCGGTTTTTGCGACGGCCCAAGCTCGTCCATTTCCTGGCCCCGACGTGCTGCAGATATACCAGCGCCTGCTCCCGCAGATTGAAAAGATTCCCGCCTTTGACCACCATGCTCACCCAGGCTTTGCCGACGACCCCGACGTCGACGCCATGGCCGATCCTCCCGATTCGAGCGCAGCCTTGCGCACACGCGACGACAATCCGGAACTGGTTGCCGCGGCTAAGACGATGTTCGGTTATCCCTTCGGCGACTTCTCGCCGGAACATGCCAAGTGGCTGGTCGCGAAAAAGGCGGAGCTAACCAAGCAATATCCGGGCCCGGCCTATTTCGATCTCATTCTCGACAAGGTCAACATCGAAAGTTCGGTCGCGAACCGCGCCATGATGCCCGACTACCTCGACCGCAAGCGCTTTCCCTGGGTATTCTTCGCCGACTCCTTTATGTGGCCTTTCGACAATGAGCGTGAAAGCGCGCGCAACCCTGACCAGGGAGTCTTCATCCCGTTGCAGGAGAAAATGCTGCGTCGCTGGATGCAGCAGGAGAACATTAACAAACTTCCCGCCCGGTTCGCTGATTACCTGGAGTTCATTGTACGAGTGCTCGCCGATAACCAGAAAAAAGGCGGGATTGCCATGAAGTTTGAAGTCGCTTACTTCCGTCCCACGACGTTCTCGGATCCCTCCCGAGATGAGGCGGAAGAGATCTATCGGAGGTACGTTTCAGGGGGCGTCCCCACCGAGAAAGAGTATCGGACTTTTCAGGATTATATTTTCCGCTTTCTCGTAGGCCTCGGCGGCCGGCTCGCCCTTCCCGTGCACATTCACAGCGCGATCGGCGTCGGCGACTACTTCAGTCTTTCGCAGAGCAACATCATGAATTTCGAAAGCGTGCTGCGGGATCCGCGCTACCGCAGCACAACGTTCGTGATGATTCACGGCGGCTATCCGCTGGAGCGTGAGGCCATCTGGCTCGCCGCCATGAAGAATGTGTATCTGGATTCTTCCTTTGGCGAGATGGCCCAGTATCCTGCCGCTTTCAAGGACACGCTCAAAATGTGGCTGGAAACTTTTCCCGATAAGATCACGTTCGGAACCGACTGCTTCCCGTACAACGAACTGCTGGGGACGGAAGAGAGCTACTGGCTGGGGGCAGAGTCATCGCGTACGGCCCTGGCTGCGGCGCTAGCCGAGATGATCTCGGAAGGCGAAATTACCGAAGCCCGCGCTCTCGAACTTGCCCACGCTTATCTGCATGACACCGCCGTGAAGTTGTACGGAGATAGAGTCCGATGAATCCAGGCTCGACCAAGCTGATCGGCACTTTTAATGGATTTCAATTACCTTAACTGAGAACAGAATCGGAAGCATCCAAATTAGGACTCAGACTTTTTCTGTTATTTCTTGACAGTCTTCAATTAGGCCGTATTTAATTTTGTGCTCTGAACCACCTGCGGTTCCACAGGCATTTCCGAACCTTTTCCGCGGAAGGGGACACGGCCATGACTCAAAGGTTAGCGGTGGCGTTGCTACTATCGCTGTGCTTCGGTTCGCTCGCATTCGCGCAGGGCGGCGCTACGGGCGCCGTCGGTGGCGTCGTACAGGACGCATCTGGGGCGGTAATCGCGAACGCCCGTGTGAGCGTCACCAGCGAGGCCACAGGCGAGGTGCTACGCCAAGTGACGACCGACGCATCCGGATTGTTCACGGCCACCCTGTTGCCGGTTGGCACGTACACGGTGGAAGTGACTGCGTCAGGCTTTCCCAACACCAAGTTCCCTGGAGTGGTGGTGCGCATCACGGAAACGACGCGCATGACTGCAGTCATCAAAGTGAATACCGTGAAGGAAATTGTCGAGGTTCAGTCCCAGGTGGAGCAAGTCAACACCACGGACGCCACCACGGGCCAATCCCTGGGAGCGCAGACGATCACCGATCTTCCGCTGGCTACACGAAATTTTCAGCAGTTGCTCACACTCTCCGCGGGAGCTTCCTCCGATTTGAACAATGCCGCGCAGTTGGGCAGGGGGCAAGTATATATACACGTCAATGGCGGACGAGAGGATAACAACAACTATCTGATCGACGGCATCAGCGCGTCGGACTACGCGTTTGGCGAGTTGACTTACACGCCGTTGCCCAGCCCGGACGCGATTCAAGAGTTCAAGGTCAGCACCAGCCTGTACGACGCCTCGCAGGGACGTAACGGGGGCGGCAACATTAATGCCACGCTCAAGGGCGGCTCATCAAAGTTTCACGGCGATCTCTGGGAGTACTTCCGCAATACATCGCTCGACGCTCACGATTATTTCCTGGGCAAGGTACAGGTCAAGCAAAACATTTTCGGCGGCGACGTTGGCGGGCCGATTGGCCCCGGCGCCAAGCTGGGCTATTTCTACTTCAACCTGCAGGGCACACGCCAGCGCAGCGGTGATTCGCCGGGCACATACATCAATACAAGCATTCCCGTGCTTCCTCTTGCACGCGATCAGACGACACTGATCAATACTTTTTTTTGCGGCGCGGCGTGCGGAGGACTTACAGCCACCGCCCTCGATCCGGTGGCGCTGAATCTGCTACAGACACCGGGCACGCAGTTTGGTCCGGGCGTAGGAGGCGGCTTTCTGTTTCCCAGCGTCGCCGGCACCCCCGGTTTTACCGCCACGGCTACGGGCCCTTCGCTCAACTACGGTCCACTCGTCTTGAGCGATCCCGGCAAGTTCACCGATAACCAGTTCACCGCAAACTGGGACCGCGAGTTCCGCAACGGAAAAGATCGTCTGGCCGAGCGCTTCTTCTGGTCCAACTCCAATACCTTTGAACCTTTCGGCGCCGATTCGTTTCAAATTCAGGTCGGTTTGCCCTCGACGCCCAACAATCTGAACTTCCCGCTGCAAATCCCGTTGCACAGCCGCTTCGGCAGCATCACCGAGACTCATGTCTTCAGCAATAGCTTGATCAACGAATTCCGCTTCGGCATCAACATCATCAGCGACAAGCTGAATAATCAGGCGCCGGTGACGGGAGCTCAACTCGGCATCAACCTGCCCACAGCCCTCGGTCCGCAGGGCGATCCGAACATGTACCGGCTGCAGTTTGGGAGCTGGGCTTTTGGCCCTTATCCCACTCAGTTGCAAACCGCATTGTCAGACAACTTTGTCTGGCTCGACACTGTGAGTTGGACCCACGGCGCACACCAACTCCGCTTTGGCGGAGAGATTGACCGGGTCACTTTGCGGCGCAACCTCCCGGTGGCGGATAACGGACTGGTCTTCTTTGCCGGGCCCCAGGCTTTCACCGATTTCCAGGGTTTCCTCGAGGGATCGCCGTTCTTCGGCGAAGCCGGAGGAGGCGCGGGAAATCACGACTACCGCATCCCCGCCGCTGCCTGGTTTTTGCAGGACGATTACCGGGTCACCAAGAACCTGACTCTGAACCTTGGCTTCCGCAACGAATTTCTGGGCGCTCCCTATGATGAGTTGTGCCACATCGGCAATACCAATCCCGCTCTGGCTTCCTCCACCGGGCAGCCGTACATCTATCCGAAGTGTGTAAGCAAGTTCGGCCTGCCGGGGCTTACCGGAACCCAGCCGCGTTCGGGCTTAAATAATAACTGGGCTTCGGTTTGGGAGCCACGTCTTGGCTTCGCCTATGACCTTGGCGGTCGCCATACCACATCGATCCGCGGCGGCTACAGCATCTACAGTGTGCGCGAGGATCTGGGAGCAGTCGACAATCTTTCGTTTTCGGCGCCGATCTTCCCGATCGCGATTAATTTCCTGCCCGGGCCTTACGGAGCGCCCAACGGCGGCTTACCCAACCTGTTTCAACCCTGCAACACGACGCTTCCAAACTGCTTCTTCACCACCGGCATACCACAACTAGGACCCGTGACCGCGGCGAACAATGCGAGTTTTGTCCCGACTGCTGCGATACTTCAGGGGTTTCCGCTATCCCCGGCACCGCCGTCGCCGTATTGCTCGCTGGCCTTCGGCGCGATCCCCACGGGTGCTACGGCCCAAGACCAATGCACGCCCGCGTTCAGCGGTAATGTCAACAGCTTGATCGGTTTGGCGGTGCCGCTCCACTGGGTAGCTGCCACCACGCAGCAATGGAACTTCACCATCGAGCGCCAGCTTGGGAGAGACTGGTTCCTGGAGCTTGGCTATGTGGGGACCAAGGGAACGCGTTTGCGTTCGACGTACGATCCCGATCAGGCTACGCTGGCCACGCCCCAGAGCCCCGTCACCATTACAGGACAGGGTTGCGCGAATCTCCAGGCGCAGGGTCTGTCATGCAAGATTGTTGACTCGACGGCAGAGAATGCTTCCGCCCGCGCACCGTACCTGGGAATTGCTCCCGCAAACTTCGAGGAGTTCGCGCCGAACTCCGATTCGCACTACAACGCTTTGCAGGCAACCGTGGCCCATCACTTTTCCAAGGGATTGTATTTCCAGAGCGCTTATACCTATTCCAAGTCGATTGACGACGTCTCGACGGCGAGCGTGGCCTTCGATACCCGTTTTAACGATCAGAATAATGCTCGAGATTCGCGCGGATTGTCCGACTTCGACCGGAGACACCGCTTTGTCACCAGCGGGGTTTACCAGCTCCCGTTCTTCGCCAATGCGAGCGGCCTGACCAAGGGCGCCTTGGGAGGATGGGAGGCCAGCGGCGTGCTCATTCTGCAATCGGGAACGCCCTTCAGTGTCATCGATCCGGCGGGCGGAAGCGCTTACGCCTTCAGTAGCCCGAACCTGGCGACGGCGACGTTCACGTCCGGTTCCGATTGCGCCAACGCCCCCAGCTCCGGCAGCGTGACCTCGCGCCTGGCGAATTGGGTGAAGCCCGGCGCATACACTCAGGATGCCACGTTGCCGATATATTCCACGACTGGCGTCGCCTCGCCAGGTGACGCCACGGTGCTTGGCAACTCACCGCGCAATTGCCTCATCGGTCCGCCGCAGAAGAACGTGGATTTCACTCTAGGAAAAACGTTCAAGCTGGGCGAGCGTCAGGATCTGCGCTTCCGCGCGGATTTCTTCAACCTGTTCAATCATCCGTCATTCGCGAACCCGACTGCGCCTGTGGTCTCGGCGGCAGGGGCTTCGGCGCCGATCACGTCGGTCGTCGGCACGCCGCGGCTGATTCAGTTCTCGTTGAAGTACTCGTTCTGACATGTTTCGAAGACGATTCGGGTAGCTCACGCGCTCCCCGGTTCAACTGCCACCTCCGGGAATGAGGCAAACCACATGAAGCTGAGAAGCGGCGCTCCGGCGCTGCTATGGATGGTCTTCACAGGACTCGCGACGGTTCAAGCTCAGACGGGCAACGTTGTCCAATACACCACGACGATCGACAACGTGAAGTATCTTTTCGCCACGGCGGAACCGGTTGCCCGGCTCAAATCGGGCGATATTCTTGACACCAACACGCTGGATTGTTTCGGTAATGCGCTCCGGAAGCCCGGGGACACGCTCAGCATGTCCAAAGGCGACAATCCGCTTGCCGGTCCGTTTTTCGTGGAAGGTGCGGAGCCCGGAGACACGCTCGCCGTAAAAATTCTCGATCTGCAGGTCGATGGTGACACGGGCGTAGGCGCGTTCGCTCCGGGATTTGGGGCCATTAATGAGACCAACTACACTCCCATGCTGCATCCGCCGCTCCCGGAGCGCGTCTGGTTTTATCACATCGATCACGCCGCGAATACGGCGCTCTTCCAAGCGCTCGATTCGGATTTCTCCGTGAAGATTCCGATGCACCCTTTCTTCGGCTGCATCGGAGTTGCGCCGGCCAATGGCGAAGCGCGCAGTTCAGTGGTTCCCGCGGAATTCGGCGGCAACATGGATTCGCCCGAAGCCAGCGTGGGCAACACCGTGTATTTTCCCGTGAATGTGAAAGGAGCGCTCTTCTATATTGGCGACGGCCACGCCGCCATGGGCGACGGAGAAATTGCCGGCACCGCTATTGAGGTTCCGCTGAAAGCGCGCGTGCAGTTAAGCGTGATCAAAGGCCGTACGATTTCCTGGCCCCAGTTCGAGAACGCCGACGCCATCATGACGGTTGGCGCTTATCGACCCCTGGATGATGCGCTTCGCATCGCTTTCACCGAGCTTGTGCACTGGATCCACAAGGATTACGGTTTGTCGGAGCTCGATGCCTATGAACTGCTGTCGAAGGTTGCGAAAATTCATCTCAATGAAATGGTGGATCCAAACTACGTTGTCGTGGCCTCGGTAGAGAAAAAATATCTGCCGACAAAAAAGAAATAAAGCATCTGCCTTGCCGGCAAGGCGTGCTGGCATTCGAAAGAACACAGGAAACTGATCATGCTGGTCAAAAAGCGTGGTGGCGGTGTTACGCCAACCCATCCCTGCCAGCCATTCTTTTTGAGCCGCCGGCAACTGCTCGCCGCTGCTCAGTGTTCATTGACTTGCCTGTTTCGCACCCGTAAGATTCTTCTCCTGTCATCGAGCAGACCGTTGCGCGCTGCGGTGTCATCCCTGACGGCCGCCGTTTTGCGGCTTACAGCTCGAACATGCGGCCAACGATCGTGAGAAGTTTCGACGTGCGAACCATGGAAGCCAACGAATATGACCTGATCGTAATTGGTAGCGGACCGGCGGGCCAGAAGGCAGCCATCTGCGCCGCCAAACTGCGAAAGAAGGTCGCAATTATTGACCGGAAGAGAACCATCGGCGGCGTTTGCGTTCACACCGGCACCATTCCCAGTAAGACTCTCCGAGAAGCTGTCCTCTACTTGAGCGGCTTCCGCCAACGCACTTTCTATGGGCGCGGATACGTGCTCAAAGATCGCATCGCAATGTCAGATCTGACGTTTCGCGCACAATCGGTCATGCTCCGCGAGGTCGAAGTGATTAAGGCGCAACTTCGCCGTAACTATGTGACAACTTTTGAAGGAGACGCGCGATTCATCGATCCCCATAGGATCGAAGTCAAAGCTGATGATGGCTCCCAATTGGTTCACGGCCGACACATCATGATTGCTTGCGGCACGCGCCCCGCACACAGCGCCGATATTCCGATTGATGGCAAGCGGATCTTTGATTCCGACCAGGTGCACTGCCTGGAAGAAGTGCCCCGGGACTTGGTGATTGTGGGCGCGGGAATCATCGGACTGGAATATGCATCCATGTTTGCCGCGCTCGGCGTAAAAGTCACTCTGCTCGATCAGCGCCCAATCTTGCTGGACTTTGTGGATCGTGAAATCGTCGAGAGCCTTTGCTTCCAGTTGCGGCAACTGGGAACGGTCTTCCGATTGGGAGAAAGAGTTGTTTCGGTTGGGCTGGATGACGCCAGGGACAGGGTGTTCGCCAAACTTGAGAGCGGTAAGAATGTTCACGGCCAGGGACTGCTTTACACCATCGGCCGCCAGGCCAACAGCGATCTGCTTAACATCGAGTCGTCGGGCCTGGCTTCGGATGGGCGAGGCAAGCTTCTCGTCAATGAGCATTTTCAAACCGCCGTGCCTCACATTTATGCGGCGGGAGACGTGATTGGATTTCCGGCTCTCGCCAGCACTTCCATGGAGCAAGGACGGCTGGCCAGTTGTCACATGTTTGGGATTCCAGGGAAGATGCCTTCCCATCTCATTCCCTATGGTATCTACACGATTCCCGAGATCTCAATGGTGGGATACACGGAAGAACAGTTGACTCAGGCAAAGACCCCTTACGAAGTTGGACTAGCTCGCTATGCAGAACTCGCCAAAGGCCAGATGCTCGGCGACGAACAGGGAATGCTGAAACTTATCTTCGAGCCCGACTCGCTAAAACTGCTGGGAGTCCACGTGATCGGTGACCGTGCGGCTGAGATTGTTCACATCGGCCAGGTTGTGATCGCCCTGGGCGCGACCATCGAGTATTTCCGCGATGCGGTGTTTAACTATCCCACGTTGGCCGAAGCTTATAAGGTCGCCGCGCTGGACGGACTAAACAAGCTTTAAGATCAGGGGAGATCGAAAGATCCCCCCTGATCTTTGCTCGGCAATGGGACTTGGTGGGCAGCGAAGCCGCTCAGATTTCTGTCGCAGACCTATTGAAATGTTCCTGCGGTGACCACGGATATGGGATTCGTACCCGCTTCGACTTTTTCTTCGCCGGAGATATTGCCCAGATCCCCGGTGGTTTGGTTAATAGAGCAGGCAGTGACGTTATTCGCCTCGCTGTTCGCCACGTAAGCGAATTTGCCGGAGGGATCCACTGCGATCGCAGCGGAGCCGTCGTTCACTATGCACACGTCGCTGTCGAGCAGGGAAAAAGTGTCGTTCGTGGAATTAAAGCCGAGCGCCACCAGTTCACTGACAGCGATCTGCGTACCGTAAGCGAATTGGCCTGACGGATCGGTCGCCACCGAGTTCGTGCCCGCGCCAAGGTTGGGACTGTAATTGAGAAAGGCCAGAGCACCCGTAGCGCTGTTGATCGCAAACGCTGACATCTCATACTCGGAGTTCACCATCCCCAGGTTTGCCACGTAAGCGAAACGGCCGGATGCATCCACGGCCACCGAGCCAGGACCATTGATATTAGTCGCCCCGAATGGCGAGCCGCTGACCGTGGTCAAGGCGCCGGTGCTGGGGTTAATAGTAAGCGCGGAGATGTTCCCGGATCCTGCGATGAGAGATACGCTTGCCACATAGACAAATTGTCCCGTGGGGTCCATGGTCACCGCGACGGATGCCGTTTTCGATCCCCCAGTGGCGAATGGTGAGCCGGTGATTGCAGTCAGAGCTCCCGTGCTGGCATTGATCGCGTAGGCGGAAACAGAAGGAGTGTTAGGGTTGCCCGAGCCCCCATTCGCCACGTAGACAAAGCGACCCGAAGGATCTACCGTCACCGAGTTAGGCTGCGGACCCGCCGCGATGGGCGAGCCGATTGTGGTGAGAGCGCCCGTGGTGGCGTCAATGGTATATGCCGAAAGCGTATTGTTCCCGTTCGCCACATACGCAAACCTGCTTGACGGGTCCACTGCCACCGAGGCCGCAAAGACAAACGTTCCGGACCCTCCGTCCTCGAATGGTGAGCCGCTGACTGCAGTCATGTGCCCGTTCTTGGCATCGATGGTGTACGCCGAGATGCTGCTGGCAACGGTGTTGGAACCTTGATTGACCACGTAGGCGAACCTCGGCGTGTACGTGACGGCGGCGCTCCCATTGAGCAAGGCCACCGGACCAAATCCTGGCGGCGTGCGCACCTCGTTCATAAGGGTCAAAGCCCCGCTGCCGGCGATCTGGTAAGTCCACACGTCATCGGAAGCAATATTCCTCACGTAGAGGCGATTCCCACCGGGAGCTATCGTTCCGTAGTAAGCGTTGTCACCGGCGGCAAACGGCGAGCCTGCGACCGATGTCAGTTTGCCTGTGGCGGCCTTGACGCTGAAAGCGGAGATGTTATCGTTGCCAATCGCGTAGACGTATTTGCTCGATGGACTCACCACGATTGAGACAGAGCCAGCTCCTGGTCCGATGAAGGGCGACCCGGCTACCTCAGTCGGGATGCCGGTTGTGGAATTGATGCTGAAGGCGGTGATTTGCGCGCCCCCGCCGGAACCAACATAGCCAAATTTGCCCGAAGGCGCCACTATCACGCCGAAACCACCCGACCCGGACAGGAACGGCGAGCCCGCCATGGGAATTAAAGCGCCGGTCGTAGCGTCGATCGTATAGCCCGATACGTCCCCACCCGGGCTGTCATTTTCGTTGCCGACGTAGGCAAATCTCCCCGAGGGGTCAATTGCCAACGAAGCGGGACCCTGACCCGACGCGAACGGAGAGCCATTCACCGAACTGAGCCCGCCGGTGCTGCTGTCGATGGCGTACGCTGAAATACTGTTTGAGTTATCGTTCGTAACGTAAAGGAAGTCATCCGACGGGTCTACCGTTATAGACTGGGGACCCGACCCCGTTGCGTAGGGCGATCCCGCGATTGCAGTTAGGGCCCCGCTCGTGGCATCGATGGTAAAAGCTGAGATCAAATTGTCCCCAAGAGTGGCCGACCCGAGAGCGTACAAGTACTTTCCCGAAGGGTCCACCGTCGCCGCACCCAGGCCTGATCCGGGGAACGCGTAGCCATCGCTCCGCAGTTGGCCGGTCTTCGTGTTGACGGTATAGATGGAGATTCCGTTGGCGCCGGCCACATAGGCATAACGTGGCACAACGGTTGCAGCGGCCGAACCCGCGTGTACGAATCCGAAAAGTATCACGCCGAGAAGCGAGAGCGACCCAGTGCTCCGATAATTATTCAAGTTTCTGCTAAGAAGACTCATAGACCACTCCTTTGCGTTGAAATTTGATAGCCACGGAGCCTGAGCCTGTTTCCTGGCCGTAATCTGTCCGTGTGCGCCATACCCCGCCTCTATTTAGTAACGCGAAGAAACCGCGGGAAAAGGTCCACTTTTCTTGGGCGTGTTCTTTGGAGCCGTCATGCGGAGCTCCCACTTCTCGTTCGCGGCAAGCTCTAAAGCCTCGAGAACAAAGGCGAAAACCCGGTTCGTTTTGCTTTGATCCTGATATATACTTTCGGCCTAATTAGTAGGCCGCGACCTTGGGTGAGACAGGAACGCTCGGGCACTCATGATCGGAGCCTTCCCCGCTTAATATCTTTTCTCTGTTGCTCAACTGAGCGGTTGCGACTCCGGTGTCCATTCAATGCCGGAGTTTCGGGATCATCGTAACGGTCCTTATGGATGCACCGGACATAAACGCCCTCGTGGGCGAACTCGCCATCGGCGATAACAAGGCAGCTGCCGAGCTGGTCGTGCTGCTCTACTCCGATCTCCGGAATTTGGCGTCTCGATACTTGCAGCGGGAGCGTAGCGATCACACCTTGCAAACCACGGCCCTGGTGCATGAGGCGTATCTTCGCTTAGCCGATCAGAGAGAAGTTCATTGGAAAAACAAGGAGCAGTTCATGGGCGTCGCGGCGCAACTCATGCGCCGCATTTTGGTTGACTACAGCCGCGGTCGTGGCGCTCAAAAGCGCGGTAAAGGCTTTGAAAGGGTCTTTCTCGAGGAAGCGGAAGGCTTTTCCAAAGGCAAAGCGGCCGATGTCATCGCCCTGGATGAAGCTCTGACCAGGCTGGCAGGATTTGATCCGCAGCAAGCCCAACTGGTGGAGTTGCGCTTCTTCGGTGGTCTGAGCGTGGAAGAGTCGGCCGCGGTTCTTGGAGTTTCGCGGACAACTCTTAAGCGCAACTGGAACGTGGCCAAGGCATGGCTTGCACGTGAGTTGCGCAGAGGCGGCCAGAAAGATGGCTGAAAATTGGGATCAGGTGAAAGAGCTGTTCGCATTGGTCCTGGAGCGTGAGCCCGGCGAGCGAGAGGATTTCTTGCGCCAGGCCTGCGACGGCGATGACTCTCTGCACAGCGAAATACTATCGCTGCTCTCGAGCTTCGACGGAGCGGGCACTTTTCTCGAAGATTGCCCCGCCGCCGATCTCCTGTCCGCGCAATCCCGTGCCATGGCGGGTAGAAGGATCGGAGCCTACCGGATTATCCGCGAGATTGGGCATGGCGGCATGGCGGTGGTTTACCTGGGAGAGCGCGACGATCAGAACTATCGCAAGTCGGTCGCGATCAAGATGGTGAAGCCCGGGATCGGCTCTGAACAGGTCCTGCAACGTTTTCGTAACGAGCGCCAGACCCTCGCTGCTCTCGACCATTCGAACATTGTGAAACTCCTCGACGGCGGAAGCAGCGAAGATGGTTCGCCCTACCTGGTCATGGAATATGTCGAAGGGCTGCCCATCGATCAGTATTGCGATCAAAACCATCTTTCCATCGCCGACCGCCTCCGATTGTTTCGCAGCGTCTGCTCTGCGGTGCAGTACGCCCACCAGAGTCTGGTAATTCATCGTGACCTGAAGCCTGGCAATATTTTGATTACCAAGGAAGGACTTCCCCGTCTGCTGGATTTCGGCATCGCCAAACTGCTCAACCCGGAATGCTTGCAGACGCCGCTGGTCACTAGGATGGACGGGCGTCCGATGACTCCGGAATACGCCAGCCCGGAGCAAGTCCGCGGCGATCCGGTGACCAGCGCAACCGATATCTACTCGCTCGGAGTATTGCTCTACGAAATTCTGACCGGCGATCTTCCCTACCAGGTTGCCGAAAGTTCGTGGCGGGAAATCGAGCGCCTGGTCTGTGAGAGCGAGCCGGCACGTCCGAGCACGAGAGTCGGCACAGATCGGGAACGCCTGAAAACAACCGCAGAGATGCGCCGGGCGGAGCCTAATCAACTGGTGCGGTCCTTGCGTGGTGACCTGGACTGGATCGCAATGAAGGCACTCGAGAAGGAACCGAGCCGCCGGTATGGTACTGCATCCGAGTTCTCGGCGGATATAGGCAGATATCTATCTCATGAGCCCGTGTTGGCCCGTCCCGCCAGCGCCGCCTATCGGGCCAGGAAATACGTCCGTCGTCACCCGGTGGGCGTGACTGTGGCCGCCGGGTTGGTGCTGCTCTTGGTAAGTTTTGCCGGCGTACAAGCATTCCAGTTGCGCCGCATCACGCGTGAACGCGATCGGGCCAACCGGGTCACGGAATTCATGGAGGCCATGTTCAAAGTTTCGGACCCGAGTGAAGCCCGTGGCAACAGCATCACCGCCCGCGAAGTTTTGGATAAAGAATCAAAAGATATCGACACCGGTCTTTCCCATGACCCGGAACTTCAGGCCCAGATGATGCACGTGATGGGAGATGTGTACAGGAACCTTGGACTATTTCCGCGCGCGCAGATACTCTTTCAGCGCTCGGCGGATATCCGGCGCACAGTTCTCGGGCCGGAGAATGCAGACACTCTGCGCTCCATCGACGATCTGGCGTGGATATTGAACCAGGAAGGTCACTCCGCCGACGCCGAGAAGTTGCAGCGCGAAACAGTTGACGCCCGCCGCCGCGTTTTCGGAACCCAGAACCTGGACACGCTGAAATCAATGAGCAACCTTGCCTGGACCCTCGATCGAGAAGGCCGTTACGTCGAAGCCGAAAGATTGGAACGCGAAGTGATCGACATTCGGCGGCGCGTCCTCAAGACTGACGATCGTGAAACGCTCGCGGCCATGAATAACCTGGGAGCCATTCTGAGCCACGAGGGCCGCTACCCCGAGTCCGAGAAGTTGAAGCGCGAGACCCTCGACCTTCGCCGCCAGATCGAAGGGCCGGAACACCCGGACACACTGACTGCGATGAATAATCTGGCGACGATTCTTGAGCGCGAAGGCCACTACGCCGAGGCGGAGAAGTTACAGCGCGAGACGCTTGCGCTTCAGCGCCGAATTCTCGGGCCGGAGCATCCGGATACGCTCCGCTCGATGAACAATCTCGCGCGGGTGCTGTTCGATGAAAACCGGCTCGCCGAAGCCGAGCAACTGCAGCGGGAAGCGCTCGGCGCCAAACAGCGGGTCCTCGGACCGGAGCATCAGGACACGTTGTGGGCCATGAACAATCTCGCTGTAACCCTTCGGCAAGAAAGCCATTTTGCCGAAGCCGAGGCCCTGCAGAGTCAGGCGCTGGAGATTCAGCGCCGCGTCCTCGGACCGGAGCACCAGGACACCCTTTCCAACATGGACGGCTTGGCCGGCACACTAAGAAGCGAGGGTCATTACTCCGAAGCAGAGAAGTTGGAGCGCCAGGCGCTCGACGCCCTAACCCGCCTGCGCGGGCCCGAGCACCCGTTTACCCTGGCGGCGATCGATCAACTGGCACGGACCATCGAGAAAGAAGGCCGCTACGACGAGGCGGAGAAGTTAGAGCAGCAATCGGTGGTCGCGATGCGCCGTGTCCTCGGACCGGATCATCCGGACACTGCGGATGCGACTTACAACCTTGCAGTCGCATTGGCGCACAACCGACGCAGCGAGGAGGCAATCTCAGTCCTGCGCGAAGCCATCGACCACGGGCTGGACTCAGCGACCGATCTTGCCATTGCAACCGATCCCGATCTCAAGCCGCTTCGAAAAGACCCGCGCTTCAAGGCGTTGGTGTCTTATGCTCAGCAGCGCGCGACAAGCCAGAAGCACAACTAACACTCTGTGGTTATGGTTGCTTCAACAATCGCGTGGGGCACTCCCGGCGCAGCTGGGAAGGGCGGTTAACAGCTTAGATGAGCCTGCGCTGATGGATACGCGCGGCAACATCGGCAGGTTTGGACCAGAGTTCTGCGTTATCGCTATAACTGCAATGCAGATTTTCTGCAACGCGCCGATGAAGAACCGTTCTACCTGGGAAACGGATATGGAGAGTGGCAATGGAAGCATTACCACGACGGGGTTCTCGTTAATTCCACCTTGATCAATGACGAGGATCCGGGAAGCACGGATGCGACGCTGCCCTGTGCCAACAGCTATGCACCGCAGATCTCCCCACGTTAATTGGAACATGAGAGGCCGCTTTGCGAGGCGTGAAACTACCAAATCCCCTTGTCGTCTCCTGTGATCCGCAGATTGACAAATGCGGCGGCAGCCAACGCCGGCAACAGGGACAAGCGGGCCGCTGCGCGAAAGTGCCGCGCCGCTCCTGTTCTGATGAGTTGCTGCAGGAACAATTGTGAACCCTGCGGCAGCATGGGCACACGTAAAAACTGTTCCCCGACATACGTGACCTTGGCTCCGAAACGTGCCGAGCGCACCACAAACTCCGGCAGCGGGAGCGGTCCCGCTCCCGCGCGCTCGTTGTAGTCAGAAGTAATCTTCAGTAGCGTCGCTACGCCCGGCCAGATCGACCAGCGCTGGCAGGAACCACGCAGTCGCATGAGATCCAGACGGCCTGCCCGCACCAGCCCACTAAGGTTTACCAGGTCGGTGAGTCGAATGTAGAAATGGCGATACATTCTTTGCAGAGCGGCGAGTGCGACTTGTTCTTCTGGGGCCGGGACCCGAAAGCAAAAAGGACCTGCATCGCGCCTCACGCTGGTTTTCTCCAGGAGAGCAGGTAGCGCATCCTGCTCTCCGGTTTGTCCGAGGCAGCCCACATGGATCTCCACTAATCGGGACAAACCTGGGATCCGGAAGTTCCACTTGTGCGCCAAGCGATCACCCCAACTCTGCGCCTGTGGCTTTGCTTTCAGTTCGCTCCGCATCACGCGCACGGTATCTTCTTCGGTGGCTGCGGTAAACAGATCTAGATCGCTGCCTATATCGGGCCAGTGATCGAGAGTCTTGATCACGATCGGGGAGTGCCCGATCAGTTCGAGGGCGCAGGCAACCTTGTATAAGGCCGCGAGAGCATGTCCGATCTCCTGTTGCTCGATTTGAGCCAGTTCCTGAAGGTCGAAAGGCTGCGACCCGACTGCATCAGCCACATTCCATTTCTCGAAGATCTGTAACGTGCGGAGGTATACGCGTTGCAGTTCCGCGAATCGGAGAAACTCGGACCACTCCTCGTTGGACATGCGTTCCAATCCCGAGAGAACTCGGTCGATCTGCGGGTTGGTTTCGCCTCGCTCCCCCCGGGGTGTGAGCGCATGGAGATGTAACAGCGCCAGCGTCTCGAACATCGCAGCCGCGCATTCCCTTCCCTTCTTCATGGACGCCCCCCGTGCGTTGTATCCGCTTTCGATTCACTGCAGTGCGGCAAGCCGGATTCGATCGCGGTTCCTTCTTCGTAATCGTTCCAGGTGGCAATCAAAACGAACGGAATGGGATGTGAGGAGTCGTTGTTCTCCAGAAACAAGCGCAGCGTGTCTTCGAATGTCTTTCCGCACCGTGTATCGATGTGCCGGTTCAAACTCCAGGAAGCCTTGGCGTCATTAAAACCCGGCCACACTCCGCCCACCGTAATCTCGTCGGGATGTGTTCGCATCTTCGCGTAGAAATCGCTCAGGTAATCTTCGCCCCACGCTTGGCCGTCCGGGTTCCATCCTTTGCGCCCGGGATTCACCCAGGCGTACTCCCCTTCGAAGGCCTTGCCAAACTGCGGAGGCGGGTCGTCCCCATAAATTAGTATGGGCGGCGATTCCCACTGATTCACCTGTTGACGCACCTGGTCCCAATCCGTGTGGCCGCGCTTGGGAAACACAAAAATGACGGGCCTCCCGCGATACAGCAGGTAGGCGTCGCGTCCCGGAGCGCCGGGTCCAATGTATTTCTGGTATGCCAGTTCCATCGCCTCCATGGCGTCTTCAGTGGCGTGTCCATTGTCATCCTGGGTTTCGTCGTACATAAGCGCGATGTGAAAGTGCTGCTCGCTGGCGATTCGCTGGAGGAGCACAGTACTTCGATCGAGAAACGGACGCCGCGAACCATACCAATCCACCACGAACGCATAGATGCCCATGTTGCGGGCATTCTCAATTTGCTTGCGTAGAACGTTCGGGTCCTGGCTGTTATAGCCGACGTCGATGTGCTCCGGATCGCCGAACCAGGGCTGGTAATCCGCGAGAATCTTGGGATAGCCCGACGAGTCAGAGATGTCCCGCAGCGTGGCATTCCGGGAATTCGCGTGCGAGCACGGGCCCGGAATCGAGTTCACGATCACGACGTACGCCAAGAGCGCAGATTGGTAGACTTTCATCGCTAATTTCCTGCCCTGGTTACGATGAGACGATGCTGCCAACGGTTGGCACGAATTAGGCGTTTCGTAGCGAGCGCTTAGAAGGTTTTGGCAGAGACTTCCTCTAGATCCCGAACGTACCAGCGATCAGCGCCGGGGGTCATCAGAACCATGTATTCCTGGGGCGCATTTTGTGTATCGATTAACTTCTTTCCGTCGAAGGTCTGGATCTCTAACTGGGCTTGATCGAGAAGCTGCATGGCAGCTCCATCTGCGGAATAAAAGATCGCTTTCAGTCGGTGGCCGTGATCCACGATCCGAACGTGCACGCCCGTCTGATTTTGCTCGCCGATTCTACGTATGAGGCGATCTTTTGCCGATCCGACGAATTCCTCGCCGAGTGCATCGGTCCGACCGGATTCCAGTGCTCCAGTCATGTATTGCCACGCCAGTGCGTAATGGCGCGCTATGGTTGTGCCTGTGAGTTCCTCGATGGGACGCGGAGCGAGCCCAGCCGCATCCAGGTGGACCTGAGGTGACGATTGGGCTGTCGCCAGAACGCACGCTGCTACAACGAAGCTCGCAGTTCTGGCGAACCCAGCTCTGACCAACCCGAGCTTGACGAACTCGAGCGTGATCTTCTTAAACGGTAGCGTCAGGTCGGCCATGCTTCTCATAGTTTTCCGTTGAGGGCAACTTCATTGCCCAGCACCACCCCGCAAGCCACACCGATGCGCGCCGGCCCGTCGAAGCGGAACTGCGCGCGCGCTATACCTTTCCTGATGGGCGTGTCCACGGTGCTCTTGCCCGCCTTATCCTCCTTGGTGAATGAAACCACGGTGCCATCGGGAAGGGCATTGCCGCTGCAATCGCGCACTGGATCGGTTTCGAGGTTCACCATATTCCCGTTGGCCACGGCTTTCATGCGCAATCCGCAAGCCTCCGCTGCGACCTGTTGGATCACTCGCGCTTCTTCCACGTTGCCTAAAACTGCAGTCACCTGAACCCGACCCTCATGGGGTGTGGCATCCATACGCACCCAGGCCACACCATGCTGCGCGGAGCTTGGCCGCGAGAAGCCGGCGCCGGTGGCCGGAGTGATTCGAAAATCAACGGTAGCCGGGGCCAGAACCGGATTTGAGTACTGGTCAAACACAAATGCAGTGGCGTCAATTGACTGAGGAGTGGAGACAGGCACTCGTGAAGGATGCAGAAAGAAACTCAGGCGGGCCGGTGGCGCAGCCTTCGCCTCGAATGTCGCGGAAGTGCAAGATGAGGGAGCACAGAGAATGACCTGGTAACGGCCCGCGGTCCGCACGTCGCTGGACTGAACCTGCAGATCGCTCCCAAGGTTCACGGTGCGCTTCACTATGTGATCGGGCCCTACGAGATAAAAGGTGGCTTGCCCGGATCCCTCGGCGGGAATCGAGAAGCTTTGTCCCGCTTCCAGGGTCGGGGGTACGTGCAGTTCAGCAGTCCCTGCCCAACCGGACAACACGCACAGCAAGGCCAATCCTCCCAGGCAGTTGCGCAATGCGAAATCGCTATGGATGGTGCGCTGCATTCTAGTTGCTCGACTGCGAGTAGTGATTCACAATGACGCGATAGTTCTTCACCCTTCCCGCGACATCATCCGGAATATCGACGGCGAACGGTACCGGCACCTGCGGCATGAGAGCCTTATCTACATAGCCATCCGACACCCAGATTACTTTTCCGGAGTTGTCGTAATAGGCTGCCAAAACCTGCGCGATGTTGACGGGGCGGCCGCTTTCATTCACCAGCTCACCCTTCAACACGTGTCGGTCCAATCCGTCTTTGCTCACTACCTGGTCGCCGACCGCAATCACCGGATCAGCGCTGGCCGGAACCAAGAGAGCACGAGCATCCATGCGTACGCTGTTTACCGCATCGAGACGAACACCCGGAAAGTCAATGCGATAGGGCGAAACCTGCTTAGGGAGCAGCACGTGTGAGATCAGATCGAAGCTGCCTTCTTCCTCAATAGGAGAGCCATCGGCTTTCAGCAGCGTCGCATTCACGTTCAAATATGCGGGAACGGTGTCTTCATTCTCCACTTCCCCGAGAATCACTACGCGGCCGGGGCGCGAGATCGCATTCATCGACGTTATGCGAACTTTCGGCGAGTCTACGTCCTGCGCGCCCCAGTTTTGCGAGGTGTTGCGGCCGATGACCTCCCACCGCAAGTAATTCACTGACACCACCTGCGGGGGCACTGCGGAAAGCGCAGGTTTTGGCCATACCACTCGCCAAACCGAACCATCGTGGCGCACATGCAAATCCCGCACGTCATCGAGCGAACCCAACGCGCTCGACCAATTCATCCTGACCCGCACCAAGGCCTGATCACCATCGGAGTGCAACGGGGAAACCTCCGTGGTCTGCAGCGAGGAGTAGGTGCGCAAACTGCCGTCGCTGCCAGCCAACTCGCGAGTGAAGGATGCCAGATCCGTATCGCTGCTGCGATCGAGCGAAGCATATGCCTGCTCGTAGTTGTGCGCTTGAATCTGGCTCATCAGGGCTTGCACGGCTTCTTCGGGCGTCACCGCGGAGAACATCGCATGCTGCTTTAGCCCTCCGGACTGCAGCCATGCAAAAGCAACTAGTGCCGCGGTAGCGATAGCGAGAAAAGCGACCAGCCCCCACTTCATGAGCGCACCCCGTTGGCGTAGACGCCTTCTGGCGTCTCCCTGGGAAGCGTGATCACGTCTTGCACACGACGCGGCTCGACCAGCAACCACACAAACAAGACTGCCAGAACGCTGCTGCCGATGGGCAGGATGCCCCAAATCAATCCCTCCCAGGGAGCAGGCGTGGCATCTGAAGGAATTGTTCGCGCCGGAACCGCATCATCTTTGGACCACACGGTGATAGTGCCGGAGCCATAGCTCTCCACCTGACGCCATCCGCCGAAGACCAACAGAGGCTCATAAAACGGATCGTGCACGAAAATGAATTTCAGGCCGTAGTGGTTGGCATGCTGGAGCATGGCGCGAAGTGAATCCATGCCGGCGGCGCCAAAGAACTTCGCGCTGGTCAATTGTGCTGCTCCGTAACGCGTCATCTCCGGAAGCAGGCGAGCCGAGTTGTACTCGCCATCCACGCTGCTCGCGTTTGCGTAGGTTGAGACCTTGGAGAGCGCATTGCCGAATCCGAGCGTGAGATAGCGGTACTGATCGTGGCCATCGCGATTCAGGAACCCGACTACCGAATCCACGTTCAGCGAACTAGACGTTTGAAACGGGCTCCATGTCAGCCAGCCCAGAGCGAGGGCCAGGCTGGCGACAGCGGCCATACTGACGCTGATCGCACCCCAGCGCGGGAAGCGGTCGATCACTTGCTCCACTAACAATCCCGCAATCGGCAATGCCAGCGCCGTTGCCCAAAGCGTGAAGCGTTCGTAGGTGAGAATTTCGAAGGCCCGGCCGAAGACCCAGCGCGGAACCGGCGTTGTACCGCCCAGCGCAATCAGGAAGGTAACCCAGAACGCCAGCAGCAGCACTCGCAAACGCGGACTCGATGCGCCCTTGATGACAATGAAGGGCAGCGCCAGGATCAGAGCTCCATAGGGCACGATGAAGTAATTCATGCCGTAGGTACAATTTATCAGGAAATTTGAACGGCTCGCGTGCGGAATAGGGAGTTGCTCGATCGGATGCCGGATAATGGCAATCCAATAAGGCAGCAGAACGACTCCAATTCCAACGGCGGCAATCGCAGCAAAGGCCAAACCGCGCCCAATGATTGGGACGCCAGGTTGCTCCTTCTCGCGACCGTCATACCACGCCAGCCACAAGACCGGCACCGCAAAGAGTACCGAGCCGAAGATGAGCGTGACGTGATGAGCCGATGCGGCGGCCAGCGTGAGAGCAATCCCCTTCAACAGGGATCGCCAACTAGCCGCTATACACCACGAATAGAAATAAGGAAGAGCCAGAAGATACAAAGGCGCTGACAAGGTCGTGGGTAGCTGCCCTGCCGAATAGACAAGAAATGCGATGCTACCGGCGAATACGGCCAACACTCCCGCATAGCTGGCTGCACGGTCGTCCACCCAAAGCTGCGCGAAGCGGTACACGCCCACCGCAAGCAGGACGACGGCCGCCAACTGCACCAGCATGAAGGCCTCGGTGAGCCCAACGATATACGACAGCGCCGCAATCCACTGGTGAGTGAGAGGAGGATAGGTGGTTTGAGAAAAGCCCGCAAACCACTTTTCATTCCACGGATCGAACCAGTGATGCGCATAATGCGACGCAAAAAAGATGTGCAAATTCGCATCATAGGACGTCGCAGCCGGCAACTGCATTACGAGCAGAGGCCCGTGGATTGCGAGCGCCAGCAAGATGATGACAGCAACTGGGATGGGACGTTGCCAAATGCTGGCCTTAGCGGAGAGCACAAACGTTTCCTTTCAGTCTCTCATTTGAGCGACGGTTGGATTAACGGAAGGCGGACAAAGGTTGGCAGGTATTTTGGCGAGGGCGCGTGCACCGCATTCAAATGTGCGCAACCGCTTCAGGAGGTTCTTGCATCTGAGCGACGACGGAAGGGCAGGAGTGTATCCCTATCGCCAACAGGCAGACGATAAGGCAGGAGGTCGGAAGGAGGAATGGTGCATTCAGCGTTCAGGAGATCGCTGGGCTTTGCAGTCCTGATTGCGGCCACCGCCAGCGCTGCCCAAACTTTTGATGTAAATGGCCAAACTTCCTCCGCTTCGCCCGCTCCTTCGAAAAAGCATACCGCACCGTCCTCCAGCAATCCCTCCAGCAATAGTGAGACCGGGATGGGCTGGGGAGCGAGCATCGAAGTTGCGCGCGAGGCGCGAGCCGCGCAGACGGCGCTGCAACACGGAGACGCAACAGTCGCGACGGCGCATGCCCAGCGCGCGGCGAACGCCGCTCCGCAAAATCCTGATCTTTGGTTTACGCTGGCTTACGCTGCCCGACTGAGCGGACAGTCTTGGCTCTCAGTCGATGCTTATCGTCGCGGTCTAGCTTTGAAGCCATCCTCAATCGAAGGGCTATCCGGTCTGGCGCAAACCTACGCCCGGATGGGACGCAGTGCGGACGCTCAGCAAACGGTGGAACAAGTTTTGGCTGCGAATCCTCGAAGCGAGTTGGACCTTCAGCTCGCGGGCGAACTGTTGCTTCCCAGCGATCCGAAAGGAGCGCTTGATTATCTGAGACGCTCGGAGGCTGTAAAGGCGTCGCCGCGAACCGAACTCCTACTGGCGCGCGCCTATGAGCGAATCGGAGACGGCGAATCAGCACACAAAATGCTGGAGAACGCGCGCCGCTCGGCCCCCACTAATCCCGAGGTGGTGCGCGCGGTTGCGTCTTATTACCGCGACACCGGCCATTACGAAGAGGCAATCCGCGCTCTCGAGGACTTGCAGACAAAAGACGCGAGCACGCTCGCGGAACTGGGATACTCCTACGCGCTGGCCGGCAACACACACGCAGCTGCCCGCAGTTATAGCGCGGCCGCAACCCGGGCGCCGCGGGATATTGAGATCCAACTCAACGCGGCGCAAGCCATGCTCAATGCCGGCGAGTTCGACAAAGCCACGGCTCTTGTGGATCATGCCACCCAGCTGAATCCGGAGCACTACCGCGCGTTTGCCTTGCGGGGACGGCTCGATGCGACCCAGCATCGGAACGAGGATGCGATCCTCGAATACGAAGCCGCACTGCGGCACTTGCCCGAAGGTGTGCCGGAGGGTGTTCTCTATCCGATCGCACTGCGCGTGGATCTTGCGCAGATTTATCGCGATGCCGGAGACACCACTAACGCCGAGCGCCTAACCAAAGACGCAACGAACGCCATCAATGCGATCAACGTTACCGACTCCGGCCAGCCCGAATTCTTGCGACTACGGGCGGCAACCGAACTGGCCGGCGGAAACGCTGACTCCGCCGAAAAGGATTTGAAAGAAGCCCTGCAAATCGAGCCGCGCAACCCTGTTTTGCTTCTTAATTACGCGAATCTACTCTGGAAGACGGATAGAAAGGAAGAAGCCCAAAAGACTTACCGGAACGCGCTGGCAATCGATTCATCGAATGCAGGCGCATTGGGCTCACTCGGATTCCTTTCCCGCGAGATGGGCGACTCCGAGGCCGCCCGCGGTTACTTCCTCGAATTGGCCAAGAAACATTCCGACGACTATGTGCCTTTTTTGGCCCTGGGCGATTTATACAGCGCGAACCGTCAATTTCCGGAAGCGCAGGAGAGCTACCAGCAGGCGTTCCAGAGGTCGTCGAGCAATCCGTTGATTATCTCCGGTGCGATGAATGCGGCCCTCGAAGCGCACCATCTCGACCAGGCCAAGGAGTGGCTCGGGCGCGCCTCGGAGACGATGCGGCAAAATCCGCAAGTCATGCGGGAGCATGAGCGTTACTTGACGATGACCAGGAGGTACGCGGAGTCGGCAGACCTAGGATATCAAGTGATCGAGAGACTGCCGCAGGACCGCGAGGCGGCCGACTACCTTGCCTATGATCTTCTATTTCTCAAGCGCCTCGATGAAGCCATGAAAATCGTGGACCGCTATGAACCTGTCCTTAGCGGTGATCGCGACCTGCCGCTGATTGCAGGGTACGTTCACGCCGACCACAACGAACACGAGGCTGCGGTTCGCGACTTCACGCGCGCCCTGGAGATCGATCCGACGATAGCGGTGGGTTACATGAACCGGGGCTACGTGTATAACGACATGCGCCTGGCCACCAAAGCAGAGCAGGACTTCCGCAAGGCATTGTCGCTGAATCCACAGTACGGCGAAGCCCACCTGGGACTGGCCTATGCGCTGCTCCAGCTGCGGCGTTCCACGGCAGCTCTGAAAGAGGCTGAAATCGCAACTCGATTACTTCCCGAGTCGGAGAGTCTGCATCTGGTCAAGGCCGAGGGCTACCGCCAGCGAGCCATGTTGGCTTCCGCGGAAGCCGAATTTCGGAAGGCTCTGAAGCTGAATCCGAATTCCCCGAACTCCTACATCGCCCTGGCGGATGTGCAGTACCGGGCCCACAAATATGCGGTCTCGGTTGACACTTTGCGCAGCGCTCTCGCGGTTGCGCCGGATGATCCGATGATTTCGGCGCAGTTGGGAAGATCTTATGCGCAGCTCAAACGGTCGTCCGACGCTCTGCAGGCAATTGATTCCGCGGAGCGTGCTCGTGGCAGGAAGGACTACAGAGTACTGCTCGTGATCGCGGACACGCTGCGCATCATGGGCCATCGCGACCAGGCGATGGCCTGGTATGCGCGGACGCTGGAAGGTTCTGACGAAGATCGTCTTCAGGTTCGGCTTGCCTTGGGGCGGCTATTTGCCGATGAAGGCAAAACACTTGATGCACAACAACAAGTGGCTCTGGGCTTTGCCGAAGCAAGAGTCGCGTCCACCGATGTAACCTCCGCAGACGACTACGTGAACGCGGCAGAAATCTTGATGGGTATCCACGAGTATCCTTTGGCGCAGCGCATGTATGGGCGCGCACAGGCGCTGGGCGCCGACGATACATCGGTGGCGGTGGGTATGGCAAATGCTTCGCTGGCCCTGGGCGACACGCGTAGCGCGGAATTGCAATTGGCCAGCCTGCCCGACGATCCAGACCGCAACACCAACTATAACCTTCTGGTATCCCAGGGCAACGTCTACCGCCAGCGCGGCGAGAATGATCGCGCACTCGCAACCTTCGTCCAAGCTAGCCAGTTGGATCCACAGGACCCAGCGACCCGCACGGCGGAGATAGAGCTGGCCGAAGAAGAAGGCCGTCCCCTTACCGATCGCATTGGCATGGCTTCTGAAGCGCGCGTCGATGCGGTGTTTGAAGATGAAAACATCTATCAAATGGACGCTCGCCTGCTCGGTGTGCAAAACAATGGAGTATTGTTGCCACCACCGCGGCGTTCCATTGAGACTTTCGCCGATTCACGCTTTCAATTTCGCCCGGATTCGTTCCCTCGAATTCAAGGTTTTATCGGCGAGCGCAATGCTGAGGGAAGCATCTCTTTCCCGAGCGAACTCCTGATTCAGGATCGCAATACCTTCGACACCATCTTCAATATTTCCGTGGCGCCGGTTTTGCAACTTGGCAACGTGAACCTGAATATTTTGCCCGGACTGCAGTACACCGTCCGTCGCGACACGCTCGCTCCGGTGCCCATGAATCAGAATCTGTTTCGCCAGTTCCTTTATGTGGCCAGCAGCCCGATCGGCGATTGGTTCTCGTTTTCCGGCAATTTGATTCGGGAAGCGGGTCCGTTCACGGAGCAGGATCTGCACTCCCGTGATTTTTCCGGCGCTCTGGATTTTCGCGTAGCCAGGCCCTGGGGCAAGACCGCGCTGCTGACCGGGTACAGCGCGCGCGACCTGCTGTTCGGACCATCGATACATGAGTACTACCAGACAATCTCCTACGCGGGACTGCAGCGTGGATTTGGTTCCCACATCCGGGTTTTGGCGGTGGCGGAATTTCTCCGTGCCTGGCGAGTTGAAGGCAGCGAGTATGCGATCGCGCAAGCTTTACGTCCGCGCTTCGGGGTAGACGCTGGGCTGAGTCAGCACTGGACCCTCTCCGCCTCGGGTGCGTGGTCGTCGGGACGCAGCTTTCACGCGTACGACAGTGCGACTTCGAGTTTCCTGCTGTCGTACACGCGCGAGCGGGGCTTCGGCAAAGCCTTATCCTCGGAGACGGCGTCACTCGCCTATCCCCTGAGATTTTCTTTCGGTCTGCAGCAGCAGACCTTTTACGATTTTCCCGGACAAGAGCGCACCCAGGTCGTTCCGGCGGCGCAGGTCACTTTTTGACGCGCCCGGATTCATCTGTGCCAAATGTGTAAGGACCGGAACTTAGTTATGACGACACTTCCGGAAGCAAAAGCCACCATAAGGTCGGGCCATGTTGAAATCCTGCGTGGGCATGTAGTGCGGGGCAGTGCCATCCTTTTGCTCAGCACTGGACTGGTGGCCGCAACCAACCTGCTCTACAACATTCTGATCGCGCGCATGTTAGGCGCTTCGGGTTTCGGCCATGCCTCCGCCTTATACACCTTGCTGATGCTGGTGGCCGCCATCCCGTTGTCGTTCCAGATCGTAACCTCCAAATTTATCGCCCGGAATTCAGAGACCATTGTCCGAGCGCAAATCTACACCAGCATGCTGCGCCGGGCCTGGCAGGTAGGCCTGGGGATTGCCATACTGCTCGCCGCAGGCAGCGCTTACCTCAAGTCGTATTTCAACCTCCCGGCGCAACATGATCTGGTATTGCTGGCAATCGCGGCTGGAGTCTATATGCCTCTGGGAGTCCGCCGCGGAAGGATGCAGGGCTGCTACGATTTTCGCGGCTTAGCCCTCAGCGTTGTAGTGGAGGTGGCAGTTAAGTTCGCCGGCGCTCTCCTCTTCCTTCACTTCGGGATGGGAGTAACCGGTGTGATGACGGCGGTGCTGCTCTCAATCGTCGTCGCGTATATCGCCGGTGAGCCGGGCGCCCAAGGCCTGGCGAAACCGGGGCTGATCAAGATTGCGCCCTTTGGCGAGGGCATGCAGGCTGTGCTGTACTTCATCGGGCAGGTGATTCTCAGTAACCTCGATATCTTGCTGGTGAAGCATTTCTTTCCGCCGGCGGAAGCCGGAATCTACGCGGCCGTCGCCCTGGTTGGCCGCGTGGTATTCATGTTGTCTTGGTCGGTAGTGAGCAGCATGTTTCCGGTATCGGCAAGCCACACGAATCGCGAGGGCGGCCGCTCGCTGTTGTACACCGGATTGTTCATCGTGGGAACGGTCACGTCCGCATTCATAGCGGCGGTGGCGCTCACGCCGCAGTCTGTGTGGGCGATGCTGCTTGGGAAGCCATTCCTGATGAGTACAGCAGGTTCGTTCTCCGCCCTCTTAAACCAGTATGCGATCATGACCGGCATTTATGGCATTGCCGTGGTTCTCATGATGTACGAGATCTCGCGCCGCACAGGCAGCGCTGCCTGGGTACAGTTGGGCGCGAGCGTTTTGCTGGGTGGAGCGATCTGGCGCTATCACGCCTCCTTGTCCCAGGTAATTGTGGTACAGGTGTTCGTTATGTGCGGATTGCTCGCGGTCGTCGCGATCCCGCTCTTCCGCGAGCAAGACGGATGGGTGGATACCCTTCCTGCGCCCGCGCGACCCTTCCTGCGCCTGCGCCCGGTTCCGGAGGAAGAGATCATCGCGGAATTTTTACGCAGCGAGTTCTATCATCCCGACTTTGATCCGTATCGCGAGGATTTCAAGCATCTGGTGGAGCACGCCGATCTCGAACATCCTCATGAAAACTCCATTCGGCGAGCATTGCTGTTCCGGCGCCGAGGGGGTCTATGGCGTGAACTCCCCGCCGGTACGGAGTGGTGGGAGATTGAACTGACCCAGCGTGACTTGGCACGCCTACGGTCCTTTCCCCGCAATGAGTGGCGGCGTTTTACCGGCGAAGGGTTTTATTTAACGGAAATGGTTCGCCGCGCCGAAGCGGGACTGGCTCGCGGGCGGCAGAGTCGATTCCTGGAAAAACTCAAGGCGATCGCAAACGACCTCCGCGGCAGCCAAGTGCCAGACGTCGTGCTGCTGATCGGCACCGACGAGCATCATCCCCTGACGATTATTGAGGGAAATCACCGCATGGCAGCGGCCATGATGACCATGCCCGAATCGGCGCACCGCCGCTTCCGTTTCTATTGCGGTTTGTCTCCGAGCATGGACACCTGCTGTTGGTACGAGACCAACCTGCGAAGCCTGACGCGCTATGCTCGACACACCATCCGCTACATGTTCCACGATGGCGATTTCTTCGTCGCGCGAACCCTGCGGGAAAAGCTCGCGGAGATTGGGTCGTCCTGAATCCCGACGGTAAGCGCTCTCCGGATGGCAGAGTTACGGGGCGGCAGATTTACGGATGGTTCGCCGCGGCAGCGATCGTGCGAACGTTGTAGCGCTCGCCGTCGAACTCGGCCTGAATGTTAACGTCGGTGCCTTCTCGCAACAGAGCGAGGCTGTTCGCATCCAGCGAGCCTATAGCGAGCTCACGAACGCTTTGATCGGTATCGTTGGATAGGGACAGAACATGCGAGCGCAGATCTACGGCGATAATTCGACCCTCAAATGTAAAAGAATTTCCCCGTTCGGCGAGAATCTCAACTTTATTCGCAGCATTTTGTGCTGGAGAGAACCACACCCGCACCAGCATTCCCGGAGATAAAGCCTGCGGCGAGGCGGGCTGGCCCTGGTTTACAACCGTCGTGCTCGAAGTAATGCGTAGCGAAACACCATCCGGATTTATGGGATCGCGCAGGGTGAGGAGAGATTTTGCTGCGTTATAACCCACGATTTGCCCGCTCAACTCAGCCGCATTGGAAGGGCCGGTTCGCACCGCACGCGCAAACAGCTTTCCGCCATCGATCACTGTGTCGATTGACACTACGGATCCAGCTGGAATACTGGTCAAACGGGTGCCCGTATTCTCGGAAACAAGCTGAGTCCGCCCGTCGAAGGCAATCCGAAGATCGCCGCCGCCGAAGGTGTGAATCAAAAGCTGGTCGTGGATCGGATCCAGCCGCTTGACAACGCCCCGTACCAGCCCCACTTTGTGGCCGGGGATGGGTTCCGAGGACGTGTCAGCGACCGCAACTGATCGCTGCGGCCCGCCATCATTGGCTGTTAGTAGCGGCAGCAGGGGGACTGCAGTGGGCATGGCTGGTGAGGACGCGGGCGCCACCGTCTGCCCCTGCACGCAACCGGCCAACACGACGATTGCAAAGAAGAATTTAGGCATCGCTCACATTAGATGCCAAATACGATCACTCTGAAGATGGCGTCCATCTAGGGTTTTTACTGTAGTCAACGCAACGCGGCTTTCGGACATCATAAGGTCGGCACCGAGATGAACCTTAACAAAGCGCGAAGATTCTGTGCGATTCCGGGTTTGCTGGCGATGCAACTTCTCGCCGCTGCGGGTCTCGGGCTCGCAAGCGATTTGCATGTGACCATTCCTGGGCGTAGCGTTTCCACGCCCAGCCAGAAACTCAATCGCGCGGGTGTCGCCGAACTCAAACATGGGAATCAGAAAAAGGCCAAACAACTGTTCTATCGGGCCTACCTGCTGGATCCGGACGACCCGTTCACTCTGAATAATCTCGGATATGTTGCCGAATTGGAGGGCGATGCCGATCGAGCCTTGCGCTACTATGCACTCGCTGAGCGAGATCATACGGATGCTCTGATCGACCAGTCCAGCGAGGCCGCCCTCAAGGGCAAGCCACTGGACGAGGCGTTCCGGCAAGTGCAGAATTCTGATCAGGAGATCAGCAAGCTCAATGAGCAGGCGATTGTGCTGCTTCAACAAGGGCACGTATTTGCGGCCAGGAACCTTCTGCAATCAGCCCTGCCGCGCCATCCGCAGGATCCGTTTCTACTCAACAATCTCGGCTATGCGATGGAGGCTGTTGGAGATCTTCAGGGCGCGCTGCGATGTTATTCCGCAGCAGCCAGCATACATTCCAAACAGCGAGTTGTAGTGACTCCGCGGACGAAGTGGCGTGGCCGGCCCATCAGCGAGGTAGCCGCAGGAAACGCGGCAGCCATCAGCGAGCAAATTGCCCGGGGCGAAGGCGTCGAGGCAGCAACCGCTCGCCTCAATCTGCGTGGAGTGGCGGCCCTGAACGATAACAACCCATCAGTTGCACGGGAATTTTTCCTACAGGCGTATCAACGGGACGCCCAGAATGCCTTCACCTTGAACAATCTGGGTTACGTCGCCGAGCTCGCAGGTGATCGGGAGAGCGCAGAAATGTATTACGAGGCAGCGCGCTCTGGGCGGGACGCGAATGCGAAGGTGAGCTATGCCACACGCCGTGATGCCGAGGGCAGGAAGATCGACTCTCTCGCCGACGATAACCAGGTGAATGTGGTGGCCACACTGCGAGCGATTCAAGAGACGAAGCGCCGCGCAGGCAGGCCCATCGAACTTAAGCGTCGCGACGGAGCCTCGGCGAGCAGTGAGCAGGATGCGACGCCGGTGCCTCCGATTGCGGTGCCGGCCCCAGGGCTTCCTGCCCTTCCGCCGCCGAATTCTGAACAAGACCGGAATGCGGCGCCAAGCTCGCAACCGGCAGATTCTTCTCCGGCGCAAAACTTTCAGGCTCGGAATCCAGATCAGAAATAATTTCAGAGGTAAATAATTACTCTTGCAGATGGCGGCCCCGGTCTGCTGCCATGTTTGGTGCCAGTCTTTTCAGTCTGGACCGCGCTGGGCACCGGTTCAATGACCAGCATCGAGCCATGCATCTACGCAGTGGGACTTGCGATCTCGTCTTCGTCTTGCCACCTTTGAATCTTCTCACCCACCCTGCGGGCAAACCCGTCTTTCCTTTGGAATTGACCCGTGCGCCGCAACTCGGCCGCCAATTGCAGGGTTTTGACGCGCTCGTGCTGGCGGAAAGACCGGAGGTATTCCCGCACCACCTGCGGCATGCTCATCGCCACTCCAGCTGCGTAGCTCCGCCAAGCCATCTCTTTCAGTTGATCCGGAGAATTCAAGGCAAGGAGCAGTTGCTCCACCAGGCTGTCTGCATCGCCGGGCGCGAAGAATCGAATGGCAATCCCTTCATGTTCCGCAAGATCCCGAAAGTCGCGGATGCCAGACGCGATGACCGGAACCCCATACTGCGCCGCAAGGTGCGCCACACCACTGGAGCCAGCGGACGACGTGTAGGGCATCACGGCAAGGCTCGCCTCGCGAAACAGGTCGGCAATCGAGTCCTCGGGCACATAGCCCAGAAAGTGAATGCGATCGCTCGCGTGGCGCTGCGCCATCGATTGCACATAGCCAGGAGTTTTTGGATGATCGCCACCACCGATTATCAGTTCTACATCGGGGAACTTCATCGCCACCCGATTGAACGCCTCGATCAGCAACTCAAAGCGCTTATAAGTTCCCCACTTTCCAAACGCAAGAATACGGTGGATAGGATTTCCCCGGCGTGTAAAGTCTGGAGGGTCCGGCCACCCGGCAAAAATGCCATGCGATTTCACGCTGACCCGGCCACGCCCGTACTTCTCATCGAGCGTTCGACGATAGGCGGGCATAAGTACGGAGAGCGAGTTCGCGCTCAAAAGCAGATGCGTCGCCAGCCAGCCTCCCGCTCGGTACAGCCGAGGCGACGAAACCGCAGCATCCTCCAGGTCGACCGTCTCGAACAATTGGTGCAGCGTTACATGCGAGTACACTCCGTTAAGCCGTGCCGCGGCCGGCGCTAAAAGGCCCAACACAGCCGAAAGAGGACGGTCTCCGAAGCTGGCGAAACCCAGATTGAACCAGGCCACGTCAGGCTTCACTTGTCGAATAGCGCGCACCAGCGTGGCGACGCTGGCAGACTTTCCAAAACCCCAACAGCGAACGACTTTAAAGCCCGGGAGTTCTTCAGCGGCTGTGGGAAGATAATCTCCCAACACCGTAAGATCAACACAGCGCTCCTGCCGAAGCTGCTCCGCCACATGGAAGCCATATTCATTCAGCGCATGTCGACTCGGCGGAAATGATGTGATGAGCGCAATCTTCATGGCTCGCTCGAGCGCAACACCAGATCGCGCGAGAGCCGGCCCAGAAGGTGCAAATAGTGAAATGCAACGCTCGCGCTGGCCTTGCTCCTGCCCGCGCGGCGAAGGCCGAACTGGTAAGGGACCTCCCCCACTGTCCGGATGCGGCCGCGAACCAGGATTTCAAGCAGGAGTTTGAAGCCGGTCGTCTGAAAAGTCAGTCCCTCGATGCAGCGTCGACGGATTACGAAAAAGCCTGACATTGGGTCGGTGACTTGAAGATTCTTCTTGCTGATCAAAGGCGCTGCGGCGAGCGTACTTAGCCGAGAGACGGCGGCACGCAAAGGATTCCAACCCTTCGTTCCCTGATTTCGGGCGTAGCGGCTGGCGATCGCGATATCGGCGTGTTCGGTTCGCTTCAACAGTTCCGGTAACAGCTCAGGAGGATGTTGCAGGTCAGCGTCAATCACGCCGAGCAGGTTCGCTCGGGATTGACCCCAGCCATACAACACCGCCCCTGCCAAACCTCGTTCTCCCGTACGTGAGAAGAGGCGAACGCGTGCATCTCGTTTGGTCCAGTCACGAACCCGTTCCACCGTTCCGTCGGTGCTTCCATCGTCGACTACCACAATTTCATATTCATATGGAGTCTCTCGCAGTGCATCCGTAAGTGCAGTGAGTAGTTTGTCGATATTTCCCGCTTCGTTGAGCGTCGGCACAACCAGGGAAAAATGATTCTCGGAGACTCCAGGTTCCATTCAAGGCCTCGCTTTCGATACGCGCAAGCCTTGGGTGGCAACCTAGACCGTTGCTGTTGGATTGTTTCGCACGCTACAGCAACTCTGTTGCTGCACTACTGCGTCGTCAGCGAGAACTTCAGTTTTTTCCTCAGGTGAAACGCGCTCTGCGAGCCGCGAGCGGGTGATATGAAAAATAATTTCACTTCTCACATCTTCCGGCCTCGCGTCAGAAATGACGATCAGCTGCGGAATGAGTTCTTTCAGATGCAGAAAAGCTCGGCGATTGCGGTGCATGAATTCCAGAGGGTATTCCGGCTTTCTCGCGAAAGCTGCGTCAGGCGACGCGTCGAGAACGAACGCCAGGTCTGGAACAGGAGTTTGCTTCAAAAGCATCTTGCTGTAGCTGCGAGTCGCAAATGACGGCGAATCGATATTTGCGATCTGGTCATAGATATAGCGATCGAAGATTACAACGTCAGAGTTGCTTGCTTGCTCACCGGCAAGCAGGCGGTGCAATCGAGTAACGTCCAGCATGTAGAAGCCCGCTCGTGCTGCGCTCAAATACCACTTCCGAACGTGCTTGTTGTTTCTTGGGGAGAATGAACTCTCCCCCGTCCGATCCGCGTGGCTGGAGTCCAATGCCCGGTCGCCGACTCCCGCGCGCATCTTTGACCAGACCGCAACGTCGTCCCAGAAGCTAAGCCGCAAGACACGAAGACCCTGCTGTTTCAGGCACGCGGAAAGGCGCTCGATCTGCGTGGTCTTCCCTGCTCCATCGATTCCCGAGAAACTGATCAGGAACGGGGGAGCGACCGTGGTCGGCGCATAGGCTCTATCGGAAGCCATCTCTCAGAGAACTCCGTGGTTCAGGGATGAATAGCGGGCGAAGCCCCGGGCGGCCGCGCTGGACTTCTCTCCGACAATGCGACCACTGAACCGGCGGCTATTCCGGCTCCCGCTATCACACCCAGCTTAATCAGGAGCGAGCGATGGCCGCGCTGACGGACGGGCGCCACCGCTGCGCCGACGGGCTGAGCCACAGGAGCTCCTTTCACATTGGCCGCCTTCGCTGCTGCAGATCCGGAGGGCGCGGTGGCCGACTGCTGGCTCGATGGTGTCTGTGTCGTCTGCGTCTGAGCGCCTTGGGTTTGCGGGGCATCTGGAAATGAATCGTCCAGCTTCTGGTTGGCAGCGCTGGATTGGCTAGACTGCTGAGGACTCGCCAAGAGAGGCATTTCGCTCCAGCCCAAGGATCCACCCAACAACATGACGACTAAAAAGCATTTTGAATATGCGTGACCTGTCTGATTCATTTACGCACTCCAAACTGTTTGAGATTGACTCGCACCTTGATGATCTTTAGAAGGATCTTCCGCATCGCGCTCTGCTGCCCTCTGCGGATGAGCAAAGACTTCTTTCATTGAATTGAATACCGGCGCGAGCGAAGAAATGCGGGTCACTTCGAGGAGCACGCGGTTTGTGTTGGAGCCGGCGACGAACACCACCTGCGTATCTCGACCCGCCACTAGCGCCAGGCACTCCAGTAGCAAGTCAATGTCTTCAACCCTCAAGGTGCGGCGATCCGAGAGATCCACAATCACCGGAGATTCGGAAACGCGCAGAGCGTTGAGCAAGTCGTTCCGCTGCGCCCGGCAGCTCCCAGAGCTCGACGCGGAGGGAAATGGAAGGATGCTGGCTGCCCCGTTCGTGGCCCCATTTCTTATAATTGAACCTTTCATAGATGCGCTTTTCACAGCTGTACCTCCAGCCAAGGCTGCGCCGCGGCGGAAGACGAGCCCAGGTTCCACGCGAAGGCGTTGTCGCCTTGCGAGCAGGCGTCAGTCGTGTCCGAGCTGAACGATTCTCTCCGCGATGCACGCCGTGGAATCCTACCCCCCAAACCTGCTTGCTCCAGATCTGCGACTGCTCTCCAGCCCAAATGTTCCAAATGTCCCCCATCCACCAGACCGTTCCGAATGAGCAGGCCCGGCGCCAGGTAAGTATCCGGTAGGACTGTGGATCGCTCTACCGTGGTTCCGCAATCCACGACGCAGTCGCGCTCCACTGACGCAAATGGACCGATGGTGGCGCCAGCCCGGACGATTGTGTGCGAACCGATATAGGTTGGGCCGATGACACGGGCCGAGGTCGCGACTTTCACGCCTTCTCCGACCCACACTTGCTCGCGAATCTGTGTCCCTAGCGGGCGCATTGCGCACGCTCCCGTCAGGCCATCTCCGACCAATTCCTGTCTTTCCCCGGCGGACAAAATGCGCTTGGCATATCCGCTAAATTGATAAGGACTTCGCACGCTCTCGGTCGGAGGACAGGAAGAGTCGTGCTCCTCCCCGGTTGCACGCACCGAGGGACGATCCAGCAGCCGTACTCCCAGCTGCCCCCTGGCATCGTGGGCCTCTGTCACCGGGTTTCGGCGCTCGCAATGAAAGCGAAGTAAATCGGCAAGATCCATCTCCGCATACGACTTGAGCTCAATCACAAGCAGGCGCTTGATTCCCTGGCGGGCGAAGTGAGCCAGAGCGCTGGTCGCGGCCTCCACACCCGCACCGGAAGCAAGCCACAGGCTTTGCACTCCCAGCTTGCGGACGCGCTCCATCCACGATTGCAAGACGTCATTGCCCAGTATCGGCATCCGCGAGGAATAAAGCGCTCGCGGATTTTCGAAGGCTGCTAGGCCATGGGGTTGAGCCTCACGCAACCCTGTGAAGTCGTCCCCGCCCGGAACCATCACGAATGCTCCCAGTTCCACGTCCGTCCTTCCTTCCAAAATTACCCCACCTGAAACGGTAAAGACGCCTCCCCGACCTTTCATCAGGACCGATCGCCCGGTACAAATCGAGGTATGCATGAGATGTGGAGGATACGCCCCGAAGATGTCAAGAAAACAGAAGATGCAGTATCGCGGTGCGACATATGGGTAAAAAACCTTAGCCTGAGCGAACTTTGGTGATCCGTTAATGATCGTTGATTAATGATCGTTGATTTCGAGAGCCGGTCCTAGAACTTCCGATTATTTTTCTTGACCAATCTTCTTTGCATGCAGCGGTGGCTCTACATAGAATCATCCACAACCCATCCCAAAATCCTGTAGGTACCGCTACGCCGTACCCTACGACCGGAGTGAGCTTATGAGAAGGTTTGCCCTGCTGCTGGCGCTGTGTTCAGGAATCCCAGCGTTCGCCAGCGTCACGGTTTCCGCCGCTGCCCCCGGAAGCCACGTGGGCACCACGGTTCAATACGTTGCGAGCGCCAGCACCGAATGCGCCGCCGGAGTCTCCGCCATAGGCATCTATTCTGCGCCTGGCGTTCTCGCCTACAGCACCTCAGCTATCAGCAGGACGGGGACTACCAGCAGACGTCCTACTCGGTGTGGCTCGACGAACTGAACTTCAGCTATTGGTAATAGCATCGGAGCTCAAAACTCCAACCAACCCTCTGCCTCTGAAATTCATCCAGTCTCTCGGAATCCAAAAGGGGGTGCGCCGTGCTTTGCACAACGCATAGAAGGGTGGAGAGGGGCGCGGGTCACTGCGGAAGAACCCTTATCCGAATCTCATTCCGGATCTCACGATTCTCAGTGTGCCTTCTGGCACTGGCGTGCGTGAGTACGGCGCAGAACCCAGGCCCTCCCGCAGCAGCGCCAACCACCAGCACCCCGGCGCCCGATACCACTCCGCCCCAGGATGCAGCCCCGTCCCAGGATGATGACTCCAATGGCTTCGTCTTTAAAAAAGAAATCGAAGAAGTCATCTTGCATGCCACCGTGGTCGATGATCAGAATCACCTGATCACTGGCTTGGCCCGCAAGAACTTTGCGGCGTACGAAGATGGTAAACTCCAGGAAGTGACTTCCTTCCGCCAGGAGCGTGTTCCCATCGCTCTGGGAATTCTGATTGATAACTCGGGATCAATGCTGCCAAAGCGGGCAAAGGTTAACGACGCAGCCCTGCGACTGGTGGACGCAAGCCAGCAGGAGGACCGCGTATTCGTCGTCAACTTCGGCGAGGATGCCTTTCTCGACCAGGACTACACCCAGGACGTAGGCAAACTTAGAGCAGCTCTGCAGCGTGTGGAGACGCGAGGCAGCACTGCCCTTTACGATGCTCTCATCGGAGCCGTCGATCACCTGCACAAAACTTCCCCACTGCAAAAGCAAGTTCTTTTGGTTGTGACTGACGGGCGTGACAACGCGAGCCAGGCTACGTTCCAGGAAGCTCTCCACAAGCTGCAATCGAAAAACGGACCCGTCCTCTACACCATCGCACTCGAGCAGACGGGGCGGCCAGACGACGGTCTTCGGCAATCTCTGCGCACTCTCTCCGAGCAAACCGGAGGCACGGCGTTTTTTCCATCCAGTCTCGACGAGGTGCAATCGATTGCGAGCGCGATTGCGCGAGACATCCGGAATCAATACGTAATCGGCTATCGCTCTTCGAATCCGCACACTCCGGGCGTTTACCACTCGATTCAGGTTCAGGCTCTCGACGGCTCCACTCCCTTGCGCGTCGCAACCCGGGCTGGGTATTACTCGGGAAACAATGGAAGTTCTGAATCGCACTAACGAGACCCGCTCCGGCAGCAATCCCAAAGCGAACTCACATCATCGAATTTGCTTAACTCAACCTCACTGGGCCGCAAAGGGGGAAGATTCACAACCTCATCCCCAGTTTCCCTTGTGTAACTGTGCGAACGGCTTACGATCTATAGTCAAAATGCCGGGCGAAACGATGTTAGGCGAACTCCTAAGTGATAGGGGTTTGGATGCGGACTGAGGTTCGTTGAAGAGGAGGGCCGAAACACTATTCGACGCGATTATCTGGGCCCGTGCCGAGAGGGTTCGAACCGAGCCCTGCCGGAACGTAATCTGGTCATACGCGAAGAATCCCACACAGACGAGCAGCAACTCCACACCACTCACGAGCATATTCATCAAGGTGAGCTTCGTCGAGATTGACTGCCTGTACTCGATTGCCATGCTAACTTCCCGGCGCACCCTTCCCGATTACTCTCGTTGCCACCTTCAGCAATTCTGAACTAAGCGCCAAATGTGACTGTTCCGCAGTGCTGAGGTTTACCTCGAATCGAATCCTGTCAGCTTGCATAACTAATCCAATCATTCCTCCCTGTTCCGCAAAATGTGGCATGTCGCTTACCGTGAGCACGTCCAAATGTCGGGCCGCGGTGAGAATAGCGCCCAGTCGTTTTTGCTCCGATGAAGCAATAAACAGAATGCCGCATGAGTTTGCTTCTTCAACTCTCGAAGGTCTAAGCACTATAACCTTCTTGCCACCAATCTTGTCACCTGCAACAGTTGCGTCCAGAACCGTTCCGAAAGGGTCTTTTCCAAGGACACAGATTTCGAGGGAGTCAAGGTTTGCCACTCGATCCGGTTGCCAAGTGACAAACTTTCCAAAGTTGTAAAGGTATGCAGCCTTAATCTGTATCTCGGTCGGGCCGGAGCTTTGAGGCCAAGAAAAGACGACGCTTATAAAAATCAGCAGGACGAGACGGATCGCATACGGTTGAAGCTTGAAAGGGACCGCATGCCGGACACGTCTTCGAACCACTCCGCCTACCCACCGAGCGGTTCTTGATTGCCAGCGGGTGTTCACAGTGTCGAACTCTTGCCTGTTGGTTATCGAGACGTTTCCCACGTCAGTTTGAGGTATGCTGCCCGGCGAATCCCAATCAGAGACTCAGTGGGGTCGCCCGTACCCCATTCATAGTGATAAGGCTGAAATAAATTCTGTCCGACCACAGAGAAACTAAACTCTTTGTGAATGTTCCACTGAAAGCGGCCGTCCATGGTCTGGTAAGCATGAACATTCTGAGCCGGGAGAGCACTCACATGGTAGTACGTCTGATCGAATTCGAATCGCTTTCCGATATTGAGGTTGGACTGAATCTTCACCTGGTGAGCAGGACTGGAGCCTTCATAGGTTGACACTGATCCGGTTGAACTGATATTTGAACCGGGCGCATCGGCATGGAAATCGATCCCCACATAGGAATATGAACCAGACAACTTCCACCACGGTTTTACGGTCCAGCTCGGAGCGATCTCAACGCCATTAGTAGCTCCTGCGATCGCATTCTCGTAGAAGATCGTCAGCGTATTGCCGATTAAAGTAGGAACGCCAAAGCTCTGCAAATGGTCGTAGTTGTTGTGGAACGCGTCCAAATCGATGTACAGGTTTGGAGTGAGCAATTGGCGATAGCCCCCCTCGTAGCCTAGAACAGTTTCTGATTTAAAATTAGGATTGCCTGAGACAAGCAAGTACGTCGGTGGATTCGTGGAGATTTCTCCGCCGGACAGTCGGAAACCTTCTTCGATACGCGACGGCGTGGTCACCGCACGCGTTACCGCAGCCCAGAAACTCTGGTGAGGATTGGGATTCCATAACCCGCGCAAGGTGGGCTGAATGTCAAAACCACTGAAATTGTTGTCTTCTAGCTTTGCTCCCGCGATGACGGACAGCTTATCGTTCAGAAGATGAATTTCATCTTGAACGAAGCCGGTATGTATGTAGTCGGTGTCGACGTTTGGCACAACGTTCACAATCGGACTTTTTTGAACGAAACGATTTGGACTCCAATGCAGTCCGAATCCATAAGTAATCTGGTGGCGATCGGCGACTTTCAAACGATGAAGAAAATCAATGTCAATCGTGTTGCGAGTCTCGCCATAAAGCGGTCCGCTGCGAATCGTTCGGTCGAAGTAAGCTTCGAGATAAATGTCGGATCCGTTCTCAAACGTGTGCCGCCACCTGCCAACGATATCTCCACCCGAAACAACGTTGACGAAGCTCAAAGGGCCGGTCTCTGCAGGCGACGTGCCTCCGTAAGCGTCTCCTTCCAGCATGTAGTCGGTACGAGTATTTTGGCTCCAGTCGAGGCGAAATCCTGCCCGTTCCTGGTGCCATCCGTCGAAATCATTGCCTGTGGGGTGATATTCTGGTTCTCGGATGAATCCTTTCCCATACACGCGATAGCTAAGTCCGTCACCCACGCTACCTCCATACCTGGTTTCTGCTATCACATGGTCTACATTTCCCCCAAGAGCGGAGGCTAAGACTCCCTGAGTGTCCGAAGCTTTTTTTGTGATGATATTGATTACTCCGTCTGCCGAGTTTGGTCCCCAAATCGTTGCTCCCGGCCCACGGATCACTTCAATTCGGTCGATGTCCTCCAGCAAAACGTCCTGAACATCCCAATACACCCCCGCATAAAGAGGAGTGTAGACACTACGACCGTCGATCAAGATCAGAACAGCCTTTGAAAAGTTAGTTTCTGTGCCTCGAATTCCGACGGCCCACTGATCAGAGTCGATCCTCGCAACCTCGACGCCCGGCACGAGGCGCAGTGCTTCAGGGATGCTGGTGGCACCTGAGCGCCGAATATCCTCGCTTGTCAGAACAAAAACAGCTGCGGCGGCTTTCCACACCTGTTCTGGCTCTTTAGACACTGTTGTAATTTCCACATTGCCTAGTTGCTCCAGTGTTAGCTCTTTTAGAGGATTGCTAGACTGTTGTGCGGCCTCGGAACTGGCGGCTGGGATCGAGGCAAGCAACAGCGAAAACGTCACAGCCACAAAAACATTGCGCCCCGCTGTTGACCAAGGTTTGATGCTCGGCGTCTTCATTTATGCAGTAGCGTTCTGCTGCGTGTCACTGGAATGATCGAGGAGCCGTCTGACTTCACGAACAAGTTCGTCGGGTTGCATCCGTCCCTTCTGAAACCACGCATTCACCAATGAGGCTTCACCCGGCAACAAGCCGAATCCGGACAAAACGATGATCGGAACCTTGGGCCGCTGTCACTTCATTTCCACCGCGATTCCCGTGCCCTTCATGCCCGACATCCAGTAGTCAAGAACTACCACTCCTACATCTCTAGCGCGAAATAATTTCAGAGCTTCCGTACCCGACTGAACACCGAGAAATGCTAAATCCGCTTCTTTAAAAAGCATCTTGCCCAGCTTTAACTGTGAGTGATTCGTCATCTTGCGCACGGCACTGTAGGCCGAGTTTGCGAGTCCATCGCTTACCCACGTTGCTCAAAGTTGAAGAAGACGAGACGCCAGCCCGACAGGAAAAGCAAACCAAGGGATTGTAGGCTCGAACCGAACTTCCCTCTATACAGGGTTCGCTGTATGGCGAGATGTTTTATAGGCTCTGCGACCGAGTCACCGATTTCGGGCAAGGGCAATGGCGATAGCTCCAATAATCAGTTCCGGCTCATTTCCTTTTTGAACAAAGCCGTCCACAATCGTTAGCAAGGTTTGAGGAACATCTGGGAACGCAGACACAATGACAACTGGAACAGCACGACGCGTATGTTTCCCCGGCCGCGGCCTGCGCGTTCTGCTTGACGATGAGTAAATGGCCCAGAGCCTCATAAGTATAGGTCGTCCAGTATCCCCGAGAAGTAGCTGTCAGGTCCGTAAACATGGATCCAAAAGCTTGGCGTCCCCGACGGGATTTGAACCCGTGTTAGCAAGGACTTGGGTGGCCGCCCGCCTCTTGCAAGTCGTTGTATTTCCTTTCGTGGTGCTTTCACGGCGGATGGCCCGGTAAGATCATCGGTTTTTGCGTCGGCGTGCGGTTCCCGAAGGCCGACCTTGCCCAAGTGCTTGTTCTGCGGATTTGCATTTAAATTTCTGAGCTGAAGTGCACAGAATCGCTTTCCTCTTGGTGGAAGAATCTGAGGTAAGCTCCCGGGAATCCGGTGCGCCGATATCTTTTCCGTGGCACACCATGAGGTTAATCCCAGCACTTCGGCTTGGATCGCGCCACAAGGATTCGAACTTCAACCCGGCAGCGGGTTATCCTGTCTTCACAGCCAGCCTGCATGGGTCGAGGCGATAAGGATGGGAACAATGCGGCTCCCGCTCTTGATTCTGCATATCCTCGCCGGAAGCATAGGCTTGCTCACCGGCACGGTCGCCATGGCTGTGCGCAAAGGCGGCAACCTTCACCGCGCATCCGGCAACGTGTTCACCGTTGCCATGCTGACCCTGGCCACCAGCGCCTTCTGCCTAGCCATCCTGAAATCCCAGCAGGGCAACATCGTCGGCAGCGTTGGCACCTTCTACCTAATCGGCACGGCCTGGCTTGCCGGACGTCGAGGTGAACGCACACGTCTGATTGACTGGAGTGCGCTTTTCATCGGTCTCGCCGGCGCGGTTGCGGCTATCGCCTTGGGCGTTTACACCCTCCACAATCCCGACGGCGTCGACAAAACTACTGCCCCAGCCGGCATGAGCTTCTTCTTCGGCGCCATCCTGCTGCTCGCCACGGCAGGGGACATCCGAATGCTCGCACGCGGCGGAATCTCAGGCCGGCAACGCATCACGCGGCACCTGTGGCGCATGTGCTACGGACTCTTCATTGCGACAGGCTCTTTCTTCCTGGGTCAGCAGCAAGTTTTCCCGGCCTTCCTGCGCGGCTCCATATTCCTGACCCTACCAGCACTTCTGCCGCTACCCCTGCTGATCTACTGGTTCTTCCGTGTGCGTTTCAGCAAGGCTTACAAGAACCAGTCGTCGCCCAACCCGGTACCGGTGACCCCTTGAAAACGTGATTAATCGAAGGAAAGAACATTTTCCTCCGGATGACAGACACAGCTTTCCCTTAATCTTTCTTATGGAAGAGTTGCCGACCAACCATTCAGAATCGCCGTGTACGCTCAGAACTCCACCCGCGCCTGAAACGCGATCATTCGTGGACTGCTATCGCCACCCAAACCGACGCCCAACAAGCCGGTCGGCGGAGCAGTTGTGTAAGTAAGCGCTCCAAAGCCGGTCTGCGTGGGAGGCTTTCCGGGAATACCGGCCAGCACCATGCTTGGCAGCCCAAAGTTCGGGTGGTTGAAGACATTGAAAAATTGACCCTCAAACCGCAGCTTCACATGCTCGGTCACGGGAAACCATTTTGTCAGGTAAAAGTCGCTCCAGAGGAAATCGGGACCGCGCAGCGAATTGCGGCCGAGGTTTCCGAATTGGCAATGCTGCGGGTCGTCGCCGCCGGAGCACTGCCCTGTACTCGGATCAACCGTTGATGCAAAAGCATCGGGATTCAACCACTGAATCGTGCCTGATTGAGTCACGGCGGGGACTCGATGATGCGCATAGAGCGGGACGCCGGGAACGACACTGGCGAACTGCGGCCCGCTGCCCTGCACGATTCCGTTTCCGTTTGCCGAATAAGGCGTGCTCAACACCGAGAACGGAACTCCGCTATGCCAAAACATCGTTCCAGAAATCTGCCATCCATTGAGCGCGTAGCCCACAGTACGACTGCGCACTCGAATCGGCAACTGGTACACATACTGCGCGTTGAGATTGTGCCGGATGTCGTAGTCGCAAGGACCATAATCGCGGGCCAGATCTCCCGGCAGAGGCGAAAGAATCCCTCCCGCAGAGAACGGAAGAAATCCTCCGTTCGAGACCGTATCCATGCAACGGCTCCAGGTGTAATTGACCTGTCCTTGCAAGCCATGGCCGAGTCGCTTCATCGCGGTCAGTTGGAGACCATTGTAGTGGCTGTTCGCACCGGTGGATAACTGTGTCACCGCTGCGAATCGCGCATCAGTAGGCTGCAGATAGGGAAATGGTGCAAAACAGCCCTGACATACGGTTTGGTAACCGTTGACTTGTGTTGAGTAGGGCTGGTTCACGGCGCGCGTCCCGACATATTGTGCGTGTAAGCTAGCCCTCGTTCCGAATTGATGTTCGATTCCCAGGCTCCACTCCATGAAGTACGGCGCGTGGAGTTTGCCATCTGGAACGGCTGTGATCGCTACCGGTGGAAGAGAAGACTGGCCTTGGGGGAATCCGGCAGTAAAAGTCTGATTTGCGGCAAAGATTGCGCCGATTGCGCTGTTGGGCGCTCCGGGCGCAACGGCTGTGCCACCCACGCTGCCAAGCAATCCTCCCTGAAATGTCTTGTCGTATGGCGGATTCGTGCCGATCAGGTCGGCCACCGTGCCTGGCAAGATGTCACTAAAAATCCCGAAGCCGGTGCGGAGTACCGATTTCGGCTCGAACTGCCACGCAATCGCCGTTCTCGGCTGCAAAATAGCCACCGGCGTGGACGAGAACAGATTGCCGAGATGAGTCTGAATAACGGTGTTCAACGGTTGATTCTCATGGGGAATAGAACTGAAGGAGCCGCGAAGACGGGCGACTTGATCATGAGGATTCAGCGGATTGGAGTTGAATGTGTCGCGCAGTCCAAACGTCCAAGTCAGAGTGCGAGTCGCTTTCCAGGTGTCTTGCGCGTAGACATCGAGATTGAGAAAGTTGAAGGGCTCGTTTAAGTGCGAAGGGAACGTCTCCGACGCGGTGTTTGCCACCCCATCGATAAATTGCTGCAAGTTCGCGTAGGTCACAGTAGGAACGGTGCCTTCCCCGAAGTCGTAGTCATTCAGGCGGAAGATGCGGATATTCGTTCCAAACCGTAGTTCGTGAGCGCCGCGGCTCCAGGCGAGGTTGTCATTAATGAAGAACCGGGAGGCGCGCCTGCCTTGTATCCAAGTATTGTCAAGACCTCCAACGGGAGTGAAGGCGTTCGCGCCGCTACCCTGCAATACGATCGGGAAAGCCGAAAGGGTCTTCTGAAGGTTGCTTGGCCCAAACAAGCTTTCATACCAGGAGAAAGCCGGGTTGAAGTAGTTCACCAGGTTTTGCGAGAAAACGTGCGTGTGTCCTGCGGCGAACGAATAAAGAGGTTGCGGCGAAAGCGCATTGAACACCGGGTTGATGGGATCCGTGTACGCGGCTTGCAGCCCGGTGTCCGACTGAAAACGAAACCATGCCGTATCTTTCTGGTCGGCGTTGTAGTCGAGACGGACGGTCTGGACCTGCTCGTGGTCGTCGCTGGAGTGCGAGATGCTCTGCCGGTTGGCGCAACCATCCCCGGCGGCGCCAAGCGGGCAGCCCAGTATCGCCGTGGGTGTACCGTTGGGACTTCGGTAGAGGTTGAACATCTGTTGATAGAACAAGCAGTTCCCATTCTGATCGTTGGACCCGCAGCCGGGTGTTTGCCCTCCAGAAAGTTGCCGCAAGACGTATGCTTGGAACGCCGTACTGGGAACGATCGTCGGTGTGACGATAGGCAGTGCTATCCGCACCCATTCACTATCAAAGAAGAAGAACAGTTTGTCGTGCGCGATCGGCCCACCGACACTGCCTCCAAAATGGTTCACGGTTGCTCCGGGCTTGTGGTTTCCGGGCGTCGAATTGGTAAAGTAGTCCGCTGCGTTCAGAAGCGAACCGTTCCACAGTTCATAGAGATTTCCGTGAAACTGATTCGTGCCGGACTTGGTGACGTAGTTGACCTGGGATGCTCCATACCGTCCCTGATCCACGGAATAGGAAAGAGTGTTGACGGTCACTTCTGAGATCGAATTCAATCCCAGGACAAGGTTGGTTGAGAGGCCGCTATTGAGATTCGTGAGCGGGTCGTTCGTTTCCAGCCCGTCGACGATGTAGCCGTTGGACAGCGCGGGCAGCCCGTTGAATTCCACGTTACCATAGCCGTTTGTGCCGCCTACGAAATCGTTGCCGCTGCCGGCCGTGTTAATGAGTGCTCCGGGGGAAAACTGCAGCGGGTAGGTAAGGTCACCGCCCGGATTCGGAAGGTCCTCTAGCGCCGAAGTATTCAGAGTTGTGGATGTGTTCGCGTTCTCCGGGTTGATGAGTAGAGCCTCGATGCTGACCTCAACCACCTCACTGGATCGAGCGATCTTGAGCGTGAAATCCACTGTTTGCTTCTGGCCTAGGCCCGAAATGACGTTGTTATTCTGCTGCGGCTCGAAGCCTTGCGCTTCCGCTTTAACCGAGTAGATCCCGGGCTTTAACTGTGGGAAGTTGAACCGGCCAGCGTCATCGGTCTTGGCGCTCCGCCTCAGTCCAGTCTCGAGGTTGGCGATCGCCACTGTGGCACCCGGCACGACCGCGTTGGTTGTATCCCGAACTTGGCCAACGATGGCACTCGTGGTTTCGCCTTGTGCCACCGCTTGAGAAGGAGGCAGAGAGGCTACAACCGCGAGAATGAGCACCAGCCGATGGAGGTGCGTCATGTCTTTAGACTCATTTTGCTTCCCTCACAGGCTACAAACATCCCGACGTTAAACTCCGGGTTGATTAACCAGTGATTATCTTTGATAGTTAACCATAGTTAATCTAAATAGGCAAGTTAGCGAGGAGGAAGAGCACGAATAACGCCAACTTCATATTGGCTGGCCGCTGTTTGCCGGCGAGTGATGGGCTCCTGTTTGCCGACGATATATCCGGAACAAAACAGGGAGCACCGGACGGTTGTGCACTGATGCTGTTTCCCTACTAGAGCAGTCCAAGATGGTCCGGGTATTTGGCCTGCAAGGCACTGATCAGAAGTTCGAACTCAGGGAGGCTGCGCAAACTCGCTAGGCAAGGATCTTTCAAGAAGAAAGGCCAGCACGCGAACCCCGTGCTGACGCTCCTTTCAAGCCACTCAAAGGCAGTTTCGCGCCTTCCCGTCAGCGCGAGAGTGCAAGCGATCTGATAATAGGTATGGTGTGCGTGTCCAAAGGATTTCGGACTCGAACAGGCTCTGGTCACACAAGCGACTGCTGCTTCTCCGTCACCCATCAAGGCATAGAGCAGACCTTGTAAGCTGATGATGAGGGGATCGTTCGGCACAAACTGCAGCGCTTCCTCCATCAATCGGCTCGCCTCTTTCGAATCCCCCGTCATCATCGCAGGGTAGGGAGCAAAATAAAGCGCGTACTTGTTGCTGGGGCTCTCCGTCCGCCAGGCTTGAATCTGCTGACGCGCCAGGTCGTATTGCTGGCTCCAAACATAAACTTGTACGACGCTCGGGCTAACCGCTTTCCGGGGTTGAAAAGGCCGTCCCCTTTCGAACATCGCACGCGAGTGATCGAGCAGTCCGATATGCGCCAGGATGCTGCCCAAGCGGTTGTAGGCATGAGGCAGATTGTTCTGCAGAGCCAGAGCCCGCTTGAGTTCGGCAATCGCCTCCAGATGCTGGAAGTTTTTCGCCGGTCCCCAGAGCAGAAACGCGCGCGCGACGTGGCCTTCGGGAAGACTCGCGTCAATTTCGAGCGCCCGCCGGCAGTGGAATTCGGCTTTCTCCAGCCACACGCTAGCGGGGTCGAATTCGAAATGGCGGGTTGTGCATGCGAATGAGAGGGTCGCGTGAGCGAGGGCAAACATCGGATCGCGAGTCACTGCATTGGTGAGATGGTGGCTCGCTTGATCCATCATCGACGCATCGCTGGAGTTCGTGATCCGGTATCCGCGCATGAATTCCGCATATGCTATAGGATCCCTGCTGTAGCGTGGCCGCTGCTCGACCGCCGCCGGACTATACGGCCGGTTCAGGGCGCGGGTGATTTGCTTCGCAATATCGCCTTCGAGACCCGCAAGGCGATCCATGTCGATGTTGCACTTCTTCGTGAAGCTGGGGCGCTGCAGGTAGGTGTCGAGCATCTCCAGCGAAAGGCGCCACTGCCCTTTTGATATCTGAATGGCGCCGTGTACAACAAATCGCACTCCCAGACGAGAGGCGATTTCCGAGGGTGTTAGTTCAAGAGGCAGGTTCAGAGCTGCCGAAGTGGGCAGCACGTCCACGCCCGATAGATTGCCGAGGAGCGAGACGAGCGAATCCGCGAACCCAAGACACAAGCCTTGGTCGTCCGCGGCTGTCTCCAGCAGCAACAGCGGCAACACGGCGATGGAAGACCTCTCAGCCAATTCGCTCCCATCTTTCCGGGCATCAGCGCGCACAGAGTTTCGTCCAAAATCGGAGAGCGGGTATTTCGCATCGATCACCCGAACCGGGCCGACGAAGCGATATCCTTTGCCGACTACTGTTTCAAGAAAACGTGGCTTATCGGCGTTGTCACCCAGCGCGGTGCGAAGCTTCCGCACAATGTTGTTGACGTTTTTTTCGGTATCGATAAACAGGTCGGAGCGCCACAGCTTCTTGACGATGTCTTCGCGGTGCACCATCTGCTCGCGGCGCTCAAGCAGAAAGATCAGCAAGTCCATGGGCTTCTTCTCGATCTTGATCCGCCGTCCGGAAAGTCGCAGTTCGTAGCGCCCCAAGTCGACTTCGACGTCGCCGGTACTCCGCTTTGCATGCCCCATGGAGAACTCTTGGCCAGCATTATCCAATAAAACTCAATAACGTGCGACGATATAAAAAAAATATCTAAAGGCGATACCCGCTGCATTGTGAAGCGCTCCACTTCACGAGATCATGCCCCATCAAGAATCTCGGAGAAGACTCTCATGAAAAAAACCCTGTTCATCACCCTGGTGATCGTTGGGACACTGTGGGTTGCAGGCCAGTTGCTCACCACTGCCGCACATCCCGGTGCTCATGACACGAACGCATTCACCCCGGAAACAATTCCGTGGGGTCCGCCACCGCCCTTCGTGGCCCCGGGCGCGCAACTCGCCGTAATCGAAGGCAACCCAGCTGCTTCCACTGGTGACTACACCGTGCGCCTGAAAATGCCGGACGGTTATCGGATTGCGCCCCACTGGCATCCCCAGCGCGAAAACGTCACGGTCCTCTCCGGAACGTTCAAGGTCGGTATGGGAGACACATTCGACAAGGACAAGATGGGATCATTCCCCGCCGGCAGCTTCGCCTATCTCGATCACGACATGCATCACTACGCGATGGCCTCCGGCGAAGTCATCGTGCAGGTCCACGGTAGCGCGCCCTTGCAGTTTAACTATGTCAATCCCGCAGACGACCCGAGCAAGAAGTAAAACCCACGGCTGTGGGTGGGAAAAGCTGGAGCAATTCCTAGGACAGTTTGTCACCGCTCTGGGAGCCACCGTTCACGCCGGTATGGTCGTGATCGGAGAGCGTCTCGGACTTTACAAGGCCCTCGCGGCCGGACCGCTGTCCATGTTGGGTTGAAGCGCTAACAAGTCAACCATTCGAAGAATCCCCGAAGGGCGGATTCTTTTTTCCCGGGAAATGTGACTAAGAATACTAACGAAGATTCGGCGGCAAGCTGGACGGCCAAGGCGGAATCCCCATTGCCCGTAGATCCACAATCTTCATCTGACCATTTGCCGCAAACGCCAATCGAGAAGATGCAGGTTCAGCCAGCCTAGTCATGAAGTTATGAAAGATTTTGGATCTCGCCACTCCGAAGAATGTGTTCGAGAGCGCCGGGAGGACATGCGCCCGAAGTTGTGGCCGGAATTCGTCTGGCGAGCGCAGGCTAACTGTCATGACGCCGCCGAATGAATCTCCAGGTGTGCGCTAGGATAAGCGAACGGACGAACAACCCTGTTCGTCTTTTGTAACAGGCGCAAGAAAGAGCTTGTGTTGTGGTCGATCTGCTGCTACTTTCCTGCCATCCAACGGGCCACGACTGACTAGGAGATGCAGAGGGGCTCGCTTCCTTCCTGGGTGGGGTTTCGCGAAAGTACTCCTTTGGTGATGCTGCTCTGCTCCTCTTAGACACTGGACTCGGCCCGAGCCAAAGGAGATTTATGTCTACTCCGAAGAATCGTTTTTCACTTGCCGGTAGTGAGCGCGCTCCGCTGGAAGGAGCGCGAGAGATAGGTCCAGCCAATCCCAATAAAACTGTTGACGTAACAATCCGTCTGAGATCGCGCGCAGGAAAAAAGCCGATTGTTAGCTCTGACGAATTCACGAAACCAATAGAGAAACGCACTATTTTAAGCCGGAAGGAAATCGAGCAACGCCGCGGGGCGGATCCTAAAAGCATTGATCTGGTCGAGTCCTTCGCCAGCGACTAAAAACTAAAGGTCAAAGAAGAGAGCCCGGCGGCGCCCAGCGATACGTGAAACGCTGATCTTGCTCCCGACACTATTCCTTCGTGGGGTATGGCAGATGCAGCAGCATGCACCAGAGAATAAGGAAGACCGTCGGTCTGGCTTGGCCCCACTGCTTCGCCTCGGTGGCCGGCTCGCGAGACGCAGTCTCCCAAACAGAAAGTTCGGTTTTGCCGTCGTGTTGTATGGCGGCGTCGCCGTAGCCATAGAGTACGCCGGGGTCTCGAGCGGGTTAAACGATAGGAAGCAATCCGGTCGAGAAGACATACAGCGCATTTTGAGCAATAGCGGCGTTCGCCGTCGAGAGGAGAATGAAAATGTCGTCCCTTAGCTTTGCGGATGTAAGGCTTAACTACGATCCAGCGGCGCCTCAGCAGCGCTTTCGCGATTCCGGCTTGGAAGCGGCGTTTCTGAGTCCGTCAGCACAACTTCCCACGGCTCCTTCGTGGCCTGAGGGCGGCGCTCCCAAAGCTGTTCCTCTGACGCCTGGGCCGGCAGAAACCGACGACCTCACACGGTTTCAAGGATATGACGCGGTGGTGGTCACCTGGACTTCAGCCGAGGCCAGCGCACTTGCGGCTTTGATGACTCCGTCTCATCCGATCAGCACCTGGTATGAATACCGCCACGATGTGGCGGCTTATATACCGCTCGTGACGGGGAAGGCGGCTCCGTTCAACGATTCGTCAGCGGAGATGCAACGCTACTACCATAGCCTTGGGCTCTACTTCCCCTGTCAGATTGGCAGCGCGAAGGTACTGCTCATCAAGAGCGGATTGCATCTCGCGTACGATGGTCCCGCAATACCCGTGAAGAAGCTGATGGCGGAAATTGCAGCTGCCGTCAAGCCAAAGATCTTCATTACGACAGGTACTGGCGGTGGAATCGGAACGGATGTTTTGCTGGGGGATGTAATCGTCGGCGGACATGTCCGCTTCGATTGCACGACACAATTCAAGAATGAACCCTGGCATAACGCATCTTTCAACGCATCGGCGTTGCCGACTGGTGGCGTAAGTGCGGCTACGCCGGCTCTGCTTAAAACCAATGCATCGCGTATTCCCGATGCGCGACCCACACCGAAGATTTGGTCCGATCCGACAGATACGATCGTAACGACAGACTGCTTCGCTTTTGACGACTCCACGGACCATTACGGACTTAAGGGTCTCGGTCAAGTATGCGAGATGGGCGACGCCATGGTGGCCAGCGCACTGCAAGGTGCTACAGAACTGTCGTGGTACGCGGTCCGCAACGCTTCCGATCCGCAGATACCCAACCCGACAGACAACTTGAAAGAAGCCGAACAGCAAGCGGCACAAATTTATGCCAAGTACGGCGGTTTAACGACGGCAGGAAGTGTGATTACAACCTGGGCAATTGTCCGAGCAGCAACAACAACTAGCGTCGGCACACATCCTGGAAAAGCAGGCTTCAAACTAGGACGTCTGCCGCGCGAGCGTGACACGCAACTGACATAGATCGAGTTAGCACAACAAAATCAAAAGGAGGATACATCGATGATTAACGCCAAGAAGTCTTTCAAACTGGGCCGGCTGGCTCGGTCGCATGACGAACGCATTCCCATGTTGCACACACTCATGACCGGCGCCGGCATTGCGCCACAGCCGGTGGTTCCGTCGGTGGACTACACGCACGGAATGCCGCCAAATCTCGGGATGATGTTAAACGACACTCTCGGGGACTGCACGTGTGCTGCCTATTATCACGCCATCCAGGTTTGGACCTTCAACGCCCTCGGCGCCCAACAAATGGCCACCGAGCCGGACCACGATGTCGAGGAATTGTACGAGCAGGCATGTGGCTATAAACCAGCGCAGGGTGGAGAGGGGCCGGGAGGAAACGAACAACACGTTCTGACGTTCATCCTCAGGAAAGGTGCACCTTTCGGGCCTACGGGTCAGCAGCGGCACCAAATCAATGCCTTTGTCGAGGTCAATGTGCAAAATACCGACAACATCAAGCGCACGATCTACGACTGTGGCGTGGCTTACATCGGCTTCAATGTACCTCAATACATCATGCCTCCAGATCAGAATCCGCTTCCTGTCTGGGACGTTGATCCCACAGCCGACAATACTATTGTGGGCGGCCACGCAGTTGTTCTGGCCGGGTATAACGCAGCCGGAGCGCGAGTGATCTCCTGGGGCGGCTACTACACCATGACATGGGCGTTCTTCGCCAAGTTCGTAGACGAAGCCTACGCCATCGCCGACCCTGACTGGATCTCTGCAAAGAAGACGACTCCCGGTGGTCTATCTCTCCAACAATTGGAGCAAGCCATGCAGGCGCTGAAAAACGATTCGGCAGAATCGAGCGATGTCAAAGTGCCGCATCTCAGGAAAGTGGGTTAGCACCGCCCGCTGGCAGCCCCTCTTTTGACATTTGGCCCCCCGCCCGCAGGCGGGGGGCTAAGTGAGTGGGTAGGCGACGTCGGGCTGTCCTTGGAGCACCGAAGATGCAACGAAACCAAAGAATATCATCGCGCTCAGCAAACAGATCGGGGAATGTCGGTTTGCGCGGCTGTTAGCATCGCATCGAGTGCCGCCAAAATATCAAGGACAAAACAACTTTATTACAACAACGGAACAGAAGAGCTTAACTTCACCGCCATGTCGTTCCCTAACTTACATCGAATCAGCGTTATATGGGTTGTCATCACCCACTTGCCTTCGCCAACGAAAGAAGTTGTCAACTTATCTGGCGAAACACCGGCCGTCACGTTTTCCGAACTGTGCTTCTTGCTAAGTGCCAGCATTTCCGGTTCGCGGTTTTTACTTGATGGGATGAAACGATGGTTCTGCATTCAGCACTATCCATCCAAGAAGAGTGCATTAGGAACGCGAGACGCCGGGGAGATAAACTCGTTGCGTGTTCTGGCGCAATAGGAGCGCTCATCAGATCGTCATTTGGAGTTCGATTAGAGCCTGAATCGCCCGCTTCCGGATTTGGCGAACCGAAAGGTTGGCTAGCTATCCGATCGGATAGCCAGAGTCGCGTTTTCAAGTTCGGCTGGTCCTGTTGCTTACTTTGCGCACCTCACATTTTGTTGCAGTTACAGATTTGTTTGGCGGCGTTCTTTCGAGCACCTGATGGGCTTTCATTTGCAATTGGTGAGGCAGCGTCCGCGAGCTACGAGGGATCGCGGGAAGGTTGCCGCGCACTTCCCATTTTTGCGGTAAGTCACGGCGAACTCCGGTTCAAGAGCAACGGTTCAAGAGCAACCTGTGAGAGGTTCTTATGGCTTCAACTCCTTCAGAGGGTCCGCCACCGTCGTCGGCTCCACTCCTACAACGCCTGGATAATCTCCGGGAAAAGGTGCCCTCCGTCTCCTTCAGCACGCTCCCATTCATCCTGCTAGGGATGTTGGTGCTCCTGGCGTTCCGGGACTCGCTCAAACATGTGACGACCATCGCACCGTTTCAGGTGCCGAAGGCGGATCTGCCGTTCACCGCCGAGATGGTGTCCGATGCCCTGCAGGACGGTCTCGAGTCGATGCACAATGAAATTGAGGCAGCTAAGATCGGCTCCGGCCTGCAGTCCTACGAGACGGGCATGCCCGACCTGCAGAATATGCTTATCCCGAGCTTTCAGCATATACAGGAGCCCCCGCGGTTTGCGGTTGAGGTGAAAGGAGTGTCCTACGAGCAATTGCTCGCTATCGGGCGCGGACTCTTGGGGACGGAGACGAAAATTTGGGGGGACCTGATTGTCCAGGCAGATTCGCAAGATCCGAACAAGAAAACGTTCGTTCTAGTCGCGCGAGCCACCAACGCCGGGCCCTGGGAGTCGGCACCCAACGCGATCAGTCGGGAAGGCTTGAATCAGGCCAGCCGGGATCTCGCGGCGAAGATTCTATCAACCCTGGATCCCACGTTTGCCGCAGCCGCACTGATCCGGGATGGAAGGTTCGATGAAGGAACGGCGCTTCTCTATAAAGAGCATGACCGTAATCCGTCAAACTCCCGACTGATGCTTAATTTGTGCGTGGGGTATGGAGCTACCCGGAGATACCAAGAGGCGATCGATTGCTACGAGAAGTTGGTGCGCTCAACCCACGGGGCCGCACAACGTCAGCTTCTAGAGCAGGAAGCACAGGTTTATTACCTAAAGGGGGAGCGGAAGACGGCAGCCATTCCGATGTATGAAAAATTGGTGGCGCAGGGAGACAGCGCTGCAAGGCTTGGTCTGGGAGAAGCATTGGACGCGGATGGTAGATACGACGAAGCAATCAACGAGTACGACACCTTCCTGGTGGAAGACCACTCTCAGAGAGAGCTGGCAATTGCTCATCTCAAGAAAAGCTTAGCCCTGGCGGATAAGAAGCTGCACCAGGACGCACTGGATGAAGCTGATAACGCCCTGAGTTATGCGCCCGACGACATCCTGTTATTAGTTCACAAGGGAATGGAGTTGGCGGATGCAAGGGACCTCGATGCCGGGATTGCCTGGCTGAAGAGTGTCGAGCAGGAAAGCCAGGGAGCGGACACAGCGCCGTTTGTCTTGCTGCAACTCGGAAAACTACTGGCGAGAAAAGGCGATTTGCTCAATGCCGCTAACTGTTTTCGGCAGGCAACCAGGCTGCGCCCGAACTACGTTGAGGCGCACAAGGCAAGGGCGGACGCGGCAACCCGATTGCGGCGCAAGGACGAAGCGCTCGCCGAGTACGGCTTGATTGCAAAGCTGAGTCATTCTTACCTCGATCGGGGCGATTTCGACTTTCTTGCGCGGGAATGGTTGGGCAATGCGCTTCGCGACGACCGCAAATATGCAGATGCGGCCGCGATGTATCGCGATGGGCTTCGAATGAAACCCAAGGATGGCGTCCTGCTCTGTGAACTAGCTTTCATGAAGGAGAAGATGGGTGACGTTCCTCAAGCCATCAAGGAATATCGCGAGATCGTAGATAGACCGGACGAGCTGGAATTCAGTGGGCTTAAGCATCAAGAGGTCGAAGCAAGCCGCACGAGTTTGTTAGCCTTAGCGCATCGCCGGCTGGGGGAGGCGCTGATAGGACTGGGAGAAACACAGTGGCCTTCCGGCATCGATGAACTCCGCTCGGCTGTGGACTTAAAGGCCAGCGATCCCGACTACCTTATGGCTCTGGGCGACGGCTATTACAACACGCACCGATTTGCGCAGGCAGCCGCCGAGTATCGCGAGGTCATCAGCGTCGCTTCTGATTCGAACGTAACGGCGGCGGCACAGGCCAAGCTGCACCAGGCAGAACAACGGGCGAAACTGCGGCCCTTGGGTCCGGGCGCTCAGGCGATCGCTGGGCTCTAGGTCGCGTGCGATCCGCTTCGGCTGCGCGAATGCAGGTTCCACGGCGACGAGCGGCACGATCTTAATCGATAGGGCGACCTGCTTGCCTGCTTGCGATACGCATCAGCCAGCGGCATCGATCGACTCTGGGACCGTGATATTGACTTTGGGTCCAGCCTCCCACCTCTCACGAGCATGCGCTTCCCGTGCCCGAGGTCGACATCCTTGCGATCCAGCTTCTGCTTGACATTTTTCGACTCCTTTTCGGTCCCTTCGTGGGCCTAAAAACTAGCGCGATTCTACATCTAAGGCGAGCCATCCTACAATTGAAGGGTGGAAACCCACACGAGCCGCAGTGTTGTCTGCTAAATCCCCAGGCATGGTGAAGATTGTGTGTTCTGATCTTCGCTGGAAGTGCGCATTTCAGGCTGGAAATCACAAGGCGGGATTCTAGACTTGGTGTGGCGTGCTCCTCACATGCGACGTCCCCCGGCCGGGTCGCATACTGGAAAACAGCCACCACCTAGTTTTCATCCTGAAGCCCAGAGGTTTACGGTATGAGAGCACGACTTGGCCAAGCTGAGCGTGGCCAAGATGGCGAAGCGAGCAGAGCAAATGCAGCTTGGCGAGCGAATGGTGCTTCTGGACCCCGCCAGTCTCCCTGATTCCCCTAATTCCCCCAACCGGCTACTGTTTGCCGGGGGAGGATTCGGCCTCTCTCGCCACCGGACATTCAGGAGACGACAGCGTTCCTCAACCCCATTGTAAATTTTAGCATTTCCTAATTTGTAGCTGCTACGGAACTGTGATAAACTCCGCTGCTCCTTCGCGGTCGCAAACTAGCCCTTTTTCATAGCCTTTTTTCGTTTTTCCTGAACCCAGGCATCGCCCCGAACTTTGCTTGCCCCAACAAGGAGACTGCTATGTCACGCATCAACGTTGTGAAATTGTTTTCGGCGATTATCCTGACTTTTGGAGCCCATCGGTTGTCGGCGACCGTCACTTATGCCGTCGGCACTTGCAAACCGAAAATGGCCAGCTTTGCGACCATTTCGGATGCACTCGCCGCCACACCCGCGCCGAACGTCGTGATGGTTTGCCCTGGCACGTACAACGAACAGGTCGTCATTACGCAGGCCGTGAATCTAGAAGGGGTCGCCACTGGCGACGCCGGGCAAGCGATCATCGCCGTCCCCAGCGGCGGTCTTGTAACCAACGTCCTCAATGACAATGGAATTCCGGTCGCTGCCCAGATAGCGGTCACGACTGCCACAGGACCAGTCA
>Ga0302325_10001643_pt1 | contig 56450 bp, 54 predicted proteins | sample Palsa_T0_2_FD_201948 | JGI IMG/M metagenome (GOLD analysis project Ga0302325, IMG submission 201948) | Peat permafrost microbial communities from Stordalen Mire near Abisko, Sweden - Palsa_T0_2 | ecosystem: Environmental > Terrestrial > Soil > Palsa > Peat permafrost | place: Sweden: Abisko... | reverse complement strand
TTGCTGCGCGTAACCCAAGCGCTCCGCCCATGCCGCCTCATCCCACCACGTTAAGGCCACGCCCGGATTCGCCAGCATGTTTCGCAATCGCCACCCCATCGCCAGCTCCGCGTCCGCCAAGTGCGCTGCGATCTCGGCAATTGACCACTTTTCAGGTGCAGGGCGCCGGATCAACTCCTCGGGCGCGACATCGCGCAGACGCCGATCGAGCTGCGAAGGGGTAGCTTGTTGGACACCGATGGGCTCCTCAGCGCCAAGATAGCTTAGGACTCGAGTTCGGTATGCTTCGAAGGTTTCTGCCATTGGTCCTCTCGGTAGATCACTGCGCTCCGCTACAAAGCCGAGCTGTTTCAACTGATACAACAGCGATGAGGCGTTCTATATCCTGCTCGGAGTTGAACAGATGAGGAGAGACGCGAATCCTTCCCTCGCGCATGCTCACGACAACATTTTCCTTTCGCAACCTCTTATACAGCTCGGCGGTTTTCTCCTGGGTCGGCGCTGTGAAGCAACCGTACGGCCCGCGCTGTGCGCAGTCCAGCGGACTGGCCGGAACGCAGTCTTTGGGAAGGCATTCGAACAAGAACTCGATCAATTTACGGTTGTGTTTGAGGACCAAGTCAGGCCCAGCGCGCAACACAAAATCTACCGAAGCGTCCATGGCCGTCAGGTTGAAATTGAAATGAGTGACCGCTTCCGCCGCGTCCCAACGGCGTGCGCTGCGGGATGGCGTGGGATCGACAAAATTCAACGCAGAAAAGCTGTCCGTGCCCTGGGCCATCCAATAGAACGGCCCTGGACGCGCAGTATCAAGGTGTTCGCTCTTGGCCCAAAAAAATCCCGTGCCCCAGGGGCTGAGGAGCCATTTATATCCGGCGCACACCAAAAAGTCGGCGCCGAGTTCGTTTACATCCATTGGCACCGCCCCGCAAGACTGGCTCGCATCAAGCACCAGCATCGCTCCTTGCGCGTGACAGGCCGCAGCCACGCGAGACGCATCTAACAGAGAGCCGTCGTCAAAGCGCACATGACTTACGGAGATGACGCGAGTTCTCGGCGTCATCGCCGCAATCAGGTCGTCCGCCGTAATAAAGCGGTCCCGCGGCGCCACGATTTTCAGTTTCACGCCCTCGCGTTCTTCCATGGGCTTCCAGGTGGCGTACTGCAGCGGGAACTCTCCCTTGGCTGTGATGATCTCGTCGCCCGGCTTCCACGTCAGGCCATGCGCCACGGCCGCGACGCCCGGGCTTGCGCCCGTTGTCAGCGCGATCTCTTCCGGCTTGGCGCCGATGAGTCTGGCGATTGAGGCGCGAAGGCGGATTGGCACTTCAAAGAAAGCGGAATCGTCTACGTGATGGGGAAACTTATTGGCTTCCAGAGAGCCTTCGACCGCGCGCAGGGAAACGCAGGGCATCGCTGCATGTGTTGCGGTGTTCAAATACGCTGCATCTTCAATGTCGAACCACTCCTTTTTCCAGTCGGTTACAGGCTTCCAGTCGGTTACAGGTTGAGTTCTGGTCATGTTCGCTCCTTTGCACCGACGAGTTCCCATATTCGCGCGAGGTGATGATCGTCGTGTTCGGCGACAAAATACAAATGGTCCACGAGCCGCATCGGCGTCTTCAAACGCGGGTGCGGAATGGCTCGGGCAAATAGTGATGCGTCCAATTCGTTCACACGCTCCAGCAGCCTTTCTCTTCGAGCGCGGAACTCACTCAGAATCTGTTCCAGCGGGCGCGCATTGTGGTTTGCTTCGTCGGTTTTTCGATTCTTCAAGTCCGCTACGGTGAGTTGGTCGCTGGCCGCCGCGTAATCGCCCACTCGCGCCAGCCACAGCGGTTCCAGGTCAAGCAAGTGACCGGCGTTTTCCTGAGCCGACCACTTGTTTTGCGCTTTCCCGATCAGGATTGTGTGAGAACGGCCACGAAGCACCTCTTCAAGCCTGGCCGGAGTGCCGCGCAGACGTGCGCACAGATTCGGAAGCAGTTCCACGGGAAACGAAGACTCAAACTTGCGTTCGAACCAGATTGGCACGTGACTCATGGGTTCCGCCGATCAAGAGGAATCACTTCAGTGGACCTCCTGTCACCCAAGTGTCAGCCACGGGCAGGCACGCTTGCCAGTGGCCCAAAAGACGATTATCGTAAAATATATGCCAATCGCTCAGGCCACAAAGAGAGCTTCCGCCGCACAAAAGAGAGCTGCCGCCGCACAGCACAGAGTAGTCGCGTTGGCTTATGACGGCCTGTGCACGTTTGAGTTTGGGATCGTAGTCGAGATGTTTGGGCTACCACGTCCAGAACTTGACAGTTGGTATTCCTTCTCGGTCTGCGGATTGGAAAACCGTGCTGTTCGCGCAACGGGCGGAATCACCATAACGCCACGAGGAAGTTTGAGTGAGCTGCGGCGAGCAGACACGATTATTATTCCGGGTTGGTGCAAGCCAATTGCGACGCCGCCAGAGCCGCTCATCCATGCGTTGCTGGAGGCGCATGCACGCGGTGCGCGTCTTGTCTCACTCTGTGTAGGCGCGTTTGTTCTCGGAGCAACCGGTCTCCTGAATGGCAGGCACGCTACTACGCATTGGAAGTTTATCGACCAGATGGCTCGCGCATTTCCGCTGATTCGGATGCAGCCCGATGTGCTTTATGTAGACGAACAGGACATCCTTACTTCCGCCGGGAGTGCTGCCGGTATCGACCTTTGTCTTCACATCATTCGTAAGGACTTCGGAACAGTCGTGGCCAATAATGTAGCTCGGAGGGCAGTTGTATCCCCGCATCGCGAAGGAGGTCAGGCACAGTTCATTGATAAGCCTGTGGGGGAAGAAGCCCATCCCTGGCTTTCACGTTTACTGGAGTGGACGCACACAAGGCTGCACACACAAGTGACGGTCGAGCAGCTTGCTGGAGAGGCGCACACGAGTAAGCGCACACTGTCTCGCCGCTTCGCGGAGACCACTGGAATGAGCCCACTTCGCTGGATTACAGTGTTGCGCGTGCGGCGAGCGAAGGACCTTCTGGAAACCACAACGCTCTCGATTGAAGATGTGGCAGAACAGTGTGGCTTCGGGTCCGCGGCAGCGCTACGGCACCATTTCCGCAACAGAGTCAAGCTGAGTCCAAACATTTACCGTGATCGATTCCACCAGATGCGTCCGCGGCTTCTTAGGGACCAGGAGCTACCTTAGCTTTTGCGCCTTTGGGCGAGTTCGTGGAGCATTTTATGCGGAGCGGAATCACCAGGGCAAGGGCAACGTCCTGGTTCGAAGATCGGTCCTCCCTGCAGAAAACGCCTTGGCCGGTTGCTCAAGTACTACTACGTGCCGCATGAATATTTTGGCCTTACGGGTGCAGGTACATAGTTGCCTGGCAGCCGTGGTGGTCGCGCCAGCGTGTGACCACTCGGGTCCTGGCATATTCTAAGAGGTGTGAATCCTGGGGCGGCCATGATTGCAGGCTTTGAGTCCGATATTGAAGGTGTCAGGCATATCGAAGCGGTGCCCACAATACTTGACGTTATTTGTCGGACAACGGGCATGCGGTTCGCTTCCGTAGCCCGCGTGACCAAGGACCGTTGGATCGCCTGTAGCGTCCTCGATGAAATCAACTTCGGGCTTAAGCCCCGGGGCGAATTGAAAGTCGAGACTACGATCTGCGACGAAATCAGGCAAAGCCGAGAGCCAGTCGTCATCAACAATGTGGCCGAGAATGAAGCCTGGTGCGGACACCAGACCCCGGCCATGTACGGGTTTCAGAGCTACATCTCAGTGCCTATTATCCTGGCGGATGGCTCGTTTTTCGGGACATTGTGCGCGATCGATCCGCGTCCGGCCCGCCTCAAAACCCCCGAGACGATAGGGATGTTTCGCCTTTTTGCCGAACTCATCGCTAAGAATCTTGATGCCGGCCGAAAACACGCCGCCACGGAATCTGCACTTCTTGAGGAGCGCGAGGTGTCGGAATTGGGGGAACAGTTCATCGCAGTGCTCGGACACGATCTGCGGACTCCGGCCCGGTCCAAAAGATAGCGCTTCGCGCATGTTGCCGATGATCGACAACATGTTGGACCTTGCGCGGGCGCGATTGGGAGGCGGTCTGACCGTGAGACGCGATGCAGAAGCACCGCTGGAGCCGGTGCTCCGGGAAGTTATCGCCGAGCTGAACGCCAGTCACCCGGATCGACGGGTTGAGACAACATTTACGATAGTAGCGCCCGTTAGTTGCGATCGGTAACGCAGACGGACTCGAACTTGCAGTCGCGAATACCGGCGAGCCGATCCCGACAGCCTCTTTGGAGCGCCTTTTCCAGCCCTTCTATCGCAGCGCGGTGCTTCAGAATCGCGAGGGTCTGGGTTTAGGGCTGTTTATCGCCCATGAAATCGCCGCGGCTCATGGCGGAACGCTGAGCGTTCAGTCCACCAAAGAGGAAACGTGCTTCACGTTTCGCATGCCGGCAATCTGATCCCTGCCGTGCGGAAATACTGACTCGCGGTCAAGCCGCCACCGTAGCCTGTGCACTTCGTTCTTCACCACCCGAAAGACGAGCATATACAACTGGGAGAACAACCGCTCGAAGCTTCAGAACGCTATCCGAGGCGATGGACGAAAGCGAGCTCCAAACGAATCGCTACAGAACGAATTCGCAGATCTCTGAGCGATCGCCCCCGAGATTCCCCCGGCCTTGAGAGAAGGGCTTATTGAAATCGGCCGGTCCTCCACCGGCGACCGAAGGCCCCGAGCACTGCGCTTCCCTACCATCTACCACAAGCTCGGCGTCGGGCACAGGAGAGTACGCGGAGGAATCGGCCGTTTGGATCATGCCTAAGCAAGGGACGTGGTTCTATTTTGCGGGCGACAGGATTTCGGCACTTTGCTGTTATGATTTCATAACGAGGAGGCGGAACTTGCAAGAACCTCTGATTGCTCGGGCCGCGTCCGCTGTTCATGTGGCGGGCTGCCTGGGAACGGTTTGTTGTGTAGCAGCGCTTGTCCTCTCGATACTCGGCTCCGATACTTACGGACAAAGCGCAAATGCTCCGTCCAGTGTGGTCGCCTGTGAAGGCAATCCCTGCGCGCCTCCAGGAACGTGGAATTTTGAAGGTTCACAGGGTCATGCCAAGTGGCCGAAGCTTGGGATCGAGGCGGACCTGACAGTAGATCGATTCGACGAAGAGGCGGTGGTGATTCACCGCAAGGACGTGCTTGGCCCAACGACCGGCTTGACTGCGATCTATCGAGGGAAGCTCAATGGGCCGCGCGTTGACGGCGCAGTCGAGTACGCATGGCCCGGTCATTTCGATAAGACGCGAACCGCGCACTTCACAGCTATCATTGACGCGAAGCTCGCCCCCGCTTTTCTTGCTGGACTCAAACCGGCTGTCGTAAACAATGGACCCAACCAGGCAATCGCGGCGCTCATCCTGAATGGCGAATACCTTGCGACGACGCCGGGCCGGAACTATGGAGACAAGGTGCTCCATCCGATCCGTATCGTTCACACTGGGCACGAGTTCTCAATCGTCAAACTGGTGCCCGGTTCGGCAAAGCGGGTTCAGGACGCTAAGGAAGACGGGGAGCCCTTTGTTCGCGGAGCGTTCGAGGAGAAAGGCACCACCGCGCGGCTCAGAGGAAATGACGGCACCTGGACCCCGACGACCGTGGCGCTTGTAAGTCCAGATCATGTGAAGATCGGCGCATTTGACTTTCTCCGTTTTGCCGACTCTTCGCTGACTGACATACCTTGCGATCCCAACAATCCTCTGCACGTGGAAGGCGACTTCGCCTGGCTGCGATCCAGAACGGCTCTCAAAGCCAAGAACGAGAGCGTCTACCTCTGCTGGGTGAGAATCAGCGCGCTCGATGGAGCGAGGAATGGGCAAAGTGCGTGGGGCTATGCTTTGCTGACGGGAAAAGGGGTTGCTCGTGATGAGATGCTCGGGTTTCAGTTCACAGAGAAGGCCGCGCACCAGGGAGATTTTCGAGGCCAGATGAATCTGTCGCGGTTATTTGCTGCCGGTGTCGGAACTCCGCGCAACCAAAAAGCGGCCGAGTATTGGTTTCACGTCGCCTCCCGAAATCCAGACGCTCCGGAGAGGCTGCAGGAGGCTGAGGGCATGAGGATTTTCGGGAATGTCATGTCCGGTTTACTACGCGACGCATTTGTACGGGACTCCATCTGTGATGTCTCGGATTATCCCAGCAATCTGAGCGAGAAGCGCGCACTCGAGGAACGGAATCGCCGTATTAACGAAGAGGGGCTCGATTGCAGCAGCCACGCCCTGAACTATCTCATGAGGCCATATTGACTCGTGCAGAGGAACGCACGGCGCGCCATGCCTCTCTGCGGCGTGATCGTCGTCGACAAACGCTAGCCAAGCGCATGCACAACATTCCGACAACAACCAGATAAAAGCTGGATGGTTCAGGGACGATTGCGCCTCCGCTTCCCACTTTGGCCGAGTAAGGAGCGGAGAGGTCGCTGGCACCGGCAAGGAAAGAACCCCCGCTCAGCGGATCTCCAGAGTAGAATTCGGCGGAAGCGATGAAGTCCCCGGCATCCGTGAAGCCGATAGGCGCATCGGAGTTCCACTGGAGCGAGTACAAACCGGCATCCGAGATTGGATTGAACGCTTCGGTCACCGTGCTGCCTGGTGCAAGGACCGGAAAATCGAAAAGAAACGCATCGGGTGTGCCGTTCAGAAATGCTGGTTGTATAAAATCCGGGACAGCGAGTTGAACGTGCTCTCCTACGACGATGCTTACGCCCGCAATCCGTTCAACTTTTGGGAGCCGTTGGATACTCATTTCCTCGAGACCATGAAGAAGCTGGGCAACTACACCAAGATGTATTATTGGTCGCCCTTCTCAACATTCAATTTCCGTGCCGATCTGCCGTATGACAGTTCCACCGAGAATCTGACGTATATGCAGATAAAGGCTACGTGGGCCAAGGCGGCGGGGGCCGCTACACAGGCCGGCGCCTTTACCCCCACGGGCGTGAACGCCTACAACATGCTGATCTCGCCTCCGAACACCATCCCGCCCACCACCCCGACAGACCTTACCGGAGGATCGGCTGCGCCCACCACGGCAGGTGTGAGTTGGAGCGCCTCGACCGATGCCGTGGGGGTGGCCGGTTACAATGTGTTTCGCGACGGCGTGAAACTCGGGACCACCGCCCTAAGGTCCTACCAAGACTCCGGATTGACACAGGCGACCACATATACCTATGCGGTGTCCGCCTTCGATCTGGGTGGAAACACGTCGCCCGAGGAGAGTGTCGAGGTCACCACGAAGGATGTGACGCCTCCCAGCACGCCCGCCCATCTGGTGACAGCGGTTGTTTCCACGAAGCAGATCAACCTGACGTGGTCGCCCTCGACGGATTTGGAGGCGGTGGCCGACTATCATGTGTTCCGTGGAACCACCCCCGCCGGGCTCAGCCAGGTAGGGCTCGCCGCCGCCACCACATCTCCTTCTTTCATCAGCTACCCGTTGACACCGGGAACCACTTACTACTTCGGCGTGGAAGCGGTGGACACTTCCGGAAACATCTCGCCGATGTCGGCTGTGGTATCGGCCAAGACCCTGGCACCACCCACAGCGCCGACAAAGCTGGTGGCGACGCCGGATTCGACTACAGACATGGGGCTGACCTGGGTGGCCGGCACCAGCGGCCTGCCACTTGCAGAATATCGGATCTTCCGCGGAACCTCAGCTTCCAATCTGAGCCAGGTGGCCGTCAACACGAAGACTTCTTATACGGATACCGGGCTCACGCCGGGGACTAAATACTATTACGCCGTACAGGAGGAGGACACCGGCGGCGACCTTTCGCCGCTCTCGGTCACCGTATCGGCCACCACGCCTTAGCTGTGCTGACCAGCGGAGCGTCGCCTTGCCTTGCGTGCCATCACTGCACGGATATGTCATCAAAAGTGACGCCGCCAGCTGAGTCTAGGAAATTATGTACTCCGGCACTGAACTTCGCGTCTCGATCGAAGATCAGGTAATGGTCGTCCGTGCTTTCGGGAAAAGCTTCGCGCAGTTGTTGTACCACCCATCAGCCAAGGTGCCGGACTGCATCGAAGCATGCCGCCAGATAGAGCTCGGTTTGTTCTTGGCGTCAATCGCGAATGCAGCGCCCCCGACTTCCTAAGCCACTGCCATTTGTGTTGTGAGTAGCCGCGCAATTCTTTCATATTTGTGACGCAGCTGCCCGGCGAATGGTACCGCCAGGTTCAATTTCATCGCTGTCCCTAGGTTCGAGGAGTGTTTAGATGTATACTCACGCCAATCCCATGCTCTCCACCCGCTCTTTGCGCACTGCGCGGCCAGCTCTGCCCGCTCTTCTCCTATTGGTCTCCGCGGTTGCCAGCGCGCAAACCTTCGCGAACATTCCGCCGCTATCCTTTGCTGCCGTGGCGGGCGGCGCAAACCCGCTGCCCCAGGTGCTCGCGGTCGCCAGCACTGGTACGCAGATGACCTTCAGCGTCACGCCTTCCACAACCACGGGCGGTAATTGGCTGTCGGCTAGCCCCACCGGCGGGGAATGTTGCTCTACACCTGGGGGCGTGACAATTCTCGCGAATGTTTCGGGACTGGCCGGCGGAACTTATACCGGGCAAATCGCAATCGTCCAGTACCCTAGCGCGACGACCACCCTGACCGTGCCGGTGACATTGTATGTGGCCGCCACGGGCGGGACATTCTTTAGCGATGTAGCGGGCCAGGCCAGCTTTTCGATGGCGCCCGGACAAACGCCGCCCGCGCAGACTATCCGAATCGGAAATGGAGGAACCGGAACCCTCGCCTGGACCGTGACGGCAACCACCGCCGACGGCGGGAGCTGGCTCAGTGTCCCAGTGACCACGGGAACCGCACCATCGATGGTCACTGTAGGGATCATTCCGGCATCCTTGCCCGGAGGAGGAAGCACCTCCGGAAACTTCGTCGGCCAGTTGTTGTTTACTACTACCGGCAGCAGTGTCACGGTGCCAGTGAGCGTAAGCGTGGGGAGCAAGCTTTTCACCCAGATTAATCCCCTCAACTTCAGCATGCCGCTGGGCGGCGGCGCACTGCCGCAGGTGTTGAGCATCGCGAGCACAGGCGCGACGAACTTCACATTTAGTACGGCTGTGTATACGGGAACGGGCGGCAACTGGCTCAGCATCTCCAACCTGGGAGGCGAGTGCTGCAATTCGCCGTTTGGCCTTACGGTGTCCGTCAACGCTTCCACACTTGCCGCTGGAACCTACCAGGGCGAAATTGTGCTTACCCAATATTTCCAGGACAACTGGTTCATGACCATTCCGGTTACTTTGACCATTGAGGGTCCGAGCGCCGCGGTGCTCTTCGACAGTGTTCCCGGCGACCTGAGTTTCTTCCGAACCACAACCGAAACGCCGGCAGCCCAGACCTTTCAGATCCGGAACGCGGGCACCGGAACTCTGAGTTGGGCCGCGGCCGCCAGCACTGCCGACGGTGGCAAATGGTTGACCCTGTCCGCGGCCAGCGGGACTGCGCCTTCCACTTTGAAGGTGAGCGTGGTTCCTTCGGCGCTGCCGGGCGGAGGTCTCACAACAGGAACCTTCAACGGGCAGATCGTCTTGAAATCTACGGGTGGCGTGGTCACCATTCCGGTGAGCGTGGTGGTGGGCGCCAATGTATTCGCTCAGGTGAATCCCATCGCTTTCTCGATGCTGGAAGGCGGAAGCGCGCTGCCCCAGATATTGGCAATCGGGAGCACCGGCACAAACTTCACCTTTAGCTCCTCCGTGTACACTGCCGACGGCGGCAACTGGCTGAGTATCTCCAATCTGGGCGGCGAGTGTTGCAACACGCCATTTGGTATGTCGGTGAGCGTCAATGCGTCCACGCTGGCGCCGGGCATTTATAGCGGCGAAATTGTCCTCACCCAATATTTCCAGCAAGACATGGCGCTGACGGTGCCGGTTACCCTGACGGTGATCGCGTCGGGATCGGCCGCTTACTTCGACAGCTTGCCGGGGCAACTCAGCTTTTCGCTGGCAACCAGCGCCGGCGCTCCAGCGGCCCAGTCCTTCCAAATTAGAAACGCTGGAACCGGCACTTTGAGTTGGACAATGGTGGCGTCTACCGCGGATGGCGGCAGTTGGTTGACCGCGTCCGCCCTCAGCGGAACCGCGCCTTCCACTGTGAGCATATCCATCAACCCCAGCCTCTTGCCTGGCAATGGATTGGCGGCCGGGACCTTCAACGGGCAATTGATATTGAGGACCACGGGTGACTCCGTCACTATTCCAGTCAGCGTCACCGTGGGGCCCAATGTCTTTGCGCAGGTGAACGCCATCAACTTCACCATGCCGCAAGGCGGCTCCAATCCCCTGCCCCAGATGCTCGCGGTTTCGAGCACCGGCACCAACTTCACCTTTAGCTCCGCGGTCTACACGTCATCGGGAGGAGCGTGGCTGACTGTCTCCAACCTGGGCGGCGAGTGCTGCAACACGCCAATCGGCATCACGGTGAGCGTAAACGCATCCACGCTTCCGGCGGGAACTTATTCCGGCGAGATCGTGTTCACCCAATATTCCCAGCAAGACATGGCGCTGACTGTTCCGGTGACACTCACGGTGGAACCCACAACCGCCGCCTTCTTCGACAGCATGCCCGGACAGTTGAGTTTCTTTCTCCAAGCCGGAGGCACCGCCGCTGCACAGACCATGCAGGTCCGAAACGGCGGAACAGGAACGTTGAGTTGGACCATGAAGACAACCACAGCGGATGGCGGCAATTGGCTGACCGCAACTCCCGCGGCCGGGACAGCGCCTTCCACCGTTACCGTCGGTGTGGTAACCAACAACCTGCCCGGACACGGGCTGACAGCGGCCACCTACAACGGCCAACTCATGTTTACTTCCGGAACGGATGTGGTGACGGTTCCCATTAGCGTCACGGTGGGGGCCAACATCTTCCGGCAACAAAATGGCATCAGTTTCGTCATGATGCAGGGCGGCACGAATCCGCTGCCGCAAGTCCTGCCTGTGGTGAGCGCCGGCACGAACTTCACATTCAGTTCGGCGGTGTACACCGCAAAAGGTGGCGCGTGGCTGAGCATCTCCAACCTGGGAGGCGAGTGCTGTAATACGCCGGAGGCCATCTCGGTGAGCGTAAACGCCTCCACGCTGGTAGCGGGGACGTATATCGGCGAGATCACCTTCGCCCAATATTCCCAGCAAGACATGCTGATGACCGTGCCGGTGACCCTTACCGTGGTGCCGTGCGGAGCTTATTTCGACAACGTGCAGGGTCAAATGAGTTTCTCCTTCGCAGCGAGCAGCAGCAACCCGCCATCGCAGGCCGTACGCATCCGCGCAGCTGGATCCGGCACGCTGGCTTGGGGTCTTTCCACGACCACGTCCGACGGCGGCGCTTGGCTGACCACGTCGGCGAGTACCGGGAAAGCGCCATCGACGGTTGTCATCGGCGTACTCACCGCATCCTTGCCTGGCGGGGGACTTACGGCGGGGACGTTCACCGGCGAACTGGTATTCAAGGCGACGACGGGTAACGCCACTATTCCGGTAAGCGTGTTAATCGGGCCGAACGTATTTACGCATGACGGCACGCTGAGCTTCAATATGACGCTGGGCGGCCCCAATCCGACCTCGCAGATGCTAGCGGTCTCCAGCACCGGAACCAATTTTACGTACAGCGCATCGTCGGCCACCGGGAACGGGGGAACCTGGCTGAGCATTTCGCCGAAAGGCGTGGAGTGCTGCAATACGCCGGACACCGAGACGGTGAGCGTGAGCGCCACTACGCTTCCGGCGGGAATCTACACCGGCCAAATTACGCTGGTTCAATACTTCCAGCAAACGATGTCGATGACCGTGCCGGTGATTCTCACCATCAGCGATCCGCACATCCCGGCGACCATCGCCGCCACCAGCGGCACACCGCAAACGGCGGCGGTGGGCAAAGCTTTTGCCGACTCCATGGTGGCGACGGTAACGGACGCGACGGGCAATCCAGTGTCTGGCGTGTTGGTGACCTTCAATCCGCCCACCAGCGGGGCCAGCGGCGCCTTCGCTTGTTCGGGAACTACTGCCATCACCAATTCCGCGGGCGTGGCTGCGTCGCAGGTCTTTACTGCCAACACCATCTCAGGCAAATATACGGTGACAGCTACCGCGGGCACGCTCACCAGCAATCCCGGCTTTGCACTGACGAACCGTGCGGGACCGGCGGCTTCCATCGTAGTCACCAGCGGAACGGCGCAAGCCACGACCGTTAACACCGCATTCGCCACCGATCTGGCAGCGACGGTGACGGACCAATACGCCAATCCGGTGGTGGGCACAACCGTTACCTTCGCCGCTCCGGCCAGCGGCGCGAGCGGCGCATTCGCCGGCGGCGTAAATACAGCGCTGACGAACGTCAAGGGCGTGGCGACTGCGCCTGTGTTCACGGCAAACACCGTGGCGGGCGCCTACGCGGTTACGGCAACGGTGGGGACGCATAGCACCACTCCGGGCTTCACGCTGACCAATCAAGCCGGAGCGCCGGCCACGATCGCGGTGAGCGCGGGAACGCCACAGACCACGACGGTGAACACCGCCTTCGCTACCCAGCTGGCCGCCACCTTGACGGACCAGTACGGCAATCCGATTGTCGGCACAACCGTTACGTTTATAGCTCCAACCAGCGGCGCCAGCGGAACCTTCGCCGGTGGTTTGAATACCGCGACGACCAACGCTTCGGGCGTAGCGATGGCGGCCGTCTTCACCGCGAACACCACGGCCGGCGCCTACGCGGTGACGGCAACGGCGGGATCCGCCACTACTAGCCCGGGGTTCGCACTCACGAACCTGGCGGGAGCGCCCGCGTCCATTACGGCGACCAGCGGCACGCCGCAGAGCGCCACCATCGATACGGCTTTCGCGAAGAGGCTGGTGGCCACAGTGAAGGATCAGTACGGCAATCCCATTGCCGGCGCAACTGTAACGTTCACTGCTCCCGCCAGCGGAGCCAGCGGCACATTCGCGGGCGGCGTGAATACGGCCAAGACCAGTGCCACGGGCGTGGCGTTCACGCCTGTTTTCACGGCGAACGGTACGGCAGGAACTTATACCGTGACTGCAAAAGCCGGAGCGGTCACCACCAGTACCGGCTTTGTACTGACCAATACACCTTGATATGCAAGCACGCCATGACAGAGAGTAAGAGGCGGGCATACAATTAACGGGGTGCTGAAAAAGGCTGTCACGCATCGGCTCCGGGCTCCGAATGAGAAAAGTATTGTTCGCGTTATCCTTCCTGGGCTTGCTGGCCGGCTGCGTGGTTGCGTATGTGTCGGGTATTACGCAGCCCCCACTGCCGCCCGCGTTCAACCCGGCGACTAACCCTTATTCCAACGGCATCTATGCGGAGGGAATGATAGAAAGCGACCAGGCAAGCGGAGAGAACATCAATGTTTACCCGGAGGTGTCGGGTACGGTAAAGCAGATCCCGATGGCAGAAGGCCAGACGGTCAAGAGAGGCACGATTCTACTGGTGCTCGATGATTCCATTCAGAGAGCCACTGTGGGGCAACTGCAATCACAGGCACAGGCCGCTTCCACTCTTTTGAATGAACTGAAGGCCCAGCCGAGAAAAGAAACCTTGGATGTGGCGGAAGCGCAGGTGATGTCGGCGCAGGCGTTGTTGAAGACCGCCCAGGACGAATTGGATAAACAAGAGACCGCCTATGATGTAAATCCTAAATCGATCAGCAAAGATGCTTTGGACAGCGCTGCAAGTGCGGTCAGAACGGCAAAAGCCAATTTGGAAGTTGCTTGCAAGGCAGCGCGACCTAACCAAAGCGGGCGCCTGGATTTACGACATAAACAATCAAGAGAGGCAATACAATGCTCTGTACAAATCCTCTTTGTCGGCGAGCGCGCTGCAAATACACGCTGCGAGCGCCAAAAGATGGAATCGTCCTGGCGATCAACCCTACCGTAGTACCAGAACATGCGCCAACAACCCAGGCCCGGCTAGACCGCGATCAAGCGGCCGGTTTGGCGCCGGCGCCTGTACGATCCGTGAGCAACCCGCGCAACTCAGTTTCGGCCGCACCGTGCGGATTACTTTGAATCGCGCTGGAACGTATTCCAGCGTCTCCGATACGTCCTCGCCCAACCGACGCAACGCGCCGCCACAGTCCGGACACGCTTCCTGAGCCGGCGCAATGGTCTCGGTCTCGCGCGGCAGTTCCGCCGGCAACGGACGACGCGCCGGTTTCAGCCCAGCCGTCTGCTTCGCTGCCGCAGTAGCGGGCACTGCCAGCGGCGGCTCGGCGGCCGCCTGATTAGATTCAAAGTCTTCCAGCCGCAACTCAAGCTGTTGGAGGTCGCGATCGTACTTCTCAGAACTCGGACCGAAGTGCATCCGCTTCAACTTCATGATGAGGAGTTTCAGGCTCTCGAGTTCCGCCTGTTTGGCCAAAACCAGCGACTTGAGGGATTGCACATCCAGCGTGTCAAGATCGGGAAGTTGCGTCTGGCTGCCTTTGTCAGCTGCGCTCATATCGCTTCTTATGTCACATCCATTTTATCAAGGATGTGAATCGATTTAAACATTTTCGAAAAGAAATGTCTTTATGTTTATACGGCCACCGTGGGCGCGCGGTGCGGATCGGCCTCCGCCAGTCGATGCCTTCCAATAGCATCGACAGTTGCGCGCGGCTCAACGATACCGTGCCCTCTTCGGCCTGCGGCCAGATGAAACGGCCGCGTTCCAAACGCTTGGCGAATAGACTGAGTCCATCGCCATCCCACCACAACAGCTTGATCAGATCGCCGCGGCGCCGAGGAAGACGAACACATGCCCTGAGTACGGCTCTTTTTCCAACACCGTTTGCACCACCGCGCTCAGCCCGGTGAAGCCGCGCCGCAGATCGGTGACGCCGGCTGCAATCCAGATGTGGGTGCCGCTCGGCAGCGAAATCATCGGCCCACGCGCTCCAGGATCAGCCGCAGGCTGTCGGCGTCCACCGCTCCCTCGACGCGGATGCAAGCTCTTCCGAGTTCCACCACAATCACACCACCGTAAAACTTCGCGGGTGCCTGCTCCCCACTCACCACCTCGCTGATCCGCACCGGCACCAGTTGCGCCGATGCTGGCCCCAACTCCAGCCGCCCTTCCCGATACAGCTTTCGCCAATGGAACACCTGGTTGGCGTTGACCCCATGCTGGCGCGCGATCATAGCCACCGACGCTCCCGGCTGCAACGTCTCCTCCACGAGCTGACGCCGTTCTTGCTTGGACCGATATCGCCGCTTCGCCGACGTCGGCTGGCTGCTCAAAACTTCCGCGCTTCGCGCACTTCCCACTTCCTCCAAGATCACAGGCTTAGACTGCCAAGAGAAGACGGTCCTCACCGGACGCTTACGAAGCTAGGATTCTAGCGCCGTACGTAGCGGTATTCATTCCAAGAACACGAAGCGCCAGGAATTCGTGCAGCCTGATCTGAAAAGAAGACAGCCACCGCGCATCACAATTCCTCGCGGTCGAGATTCGCTGTTGACCGCCTGGTCGCGAAGCTTGCGGCCTTCGCTTTCTCCTGAGTACACGGCAAATCGAATCTCAGACTGGCTGATAGAACGCCCCTATCGGGAGTCCCTAACTAAAATACGTATTTCATGGCGAGTTGGACGATTCTTCCACCCGAGCCTGTCGGCGAAGATGAGCCCGTTGTGGAATAGTCAGTCGTAATCGTGCCGAATGTGCCACCCAGCGTCGCGTTGGGAACAGGGTCTAGCCGCACGGAATTAGTGACGTTAAATGCTTCGACTCGGAACTCTAGGTGCGTCCGCTCCGTGACGGGGAAACTTCTGGAGACAGTTTGATCCCATTCCCAGAATGCCGGGGCCCTCAGATCGCCGATGCCCATATTCCCATAGGTGCCGGCGGTGGGCACCCCGAACGCGGCGGGATTGAGATAACTCACGCAAGGGGCGGGAGAACAAGACTGCCCTTGATTGGTTGCGTACACATCCGACAGCAATTGATTCGGCCGTTGTGGAACCGGATTGTTTCCGGCTGGATTGAAACCATTCAATGCATTGTCTGTGCCTAGCTCCGCTTCGAAGGGCACCCCGGAACGATAGGTGACGATTGTTGAGAGAGTCCATCCGGTGCCCAGGCGGCGTGCCCAAGTACCGGAGAACGTCGGAGTATTCACCACCAGTGTGACGTTCACGATGTGCCGGATGTCCAGCGACCCTACTGTGCAATCGCCCATGTCCAGATGCCGATTCACAGGTCCGTTGTTCTGATAGGGGGTGTTCAGATAGGTGGCTCCCGCATTGGCCAACTCGGTGACCGGAAGACCGATGCAGTGGGACCAAGTCCAATTCCCAGCCAGGTTCACGTTCTGCCCGAGCCGCAAGCGGGCGCTGGTGAGAAGACCGTCGTAGTGTTGAGTCCCGCTCGAATCCAGACTGGTCACAGATCCGTATGTGTTGCCCGCTGATGGATTCGTTAGCTCCAAAAGGCGCCGCTGGTTCTCATTGGCAGTGGTAGAGCAGGGACCCGGAGCCGTAAGACCATATTGTCCGGCAACGCAATTTCCAGGAATAAGCTGCGGGGGATTCAAGTCGACGCCAGTCAATAGGTGAGCCAGTTCCGTCCCCACGTAGGTGGCCGATAGGAAGAAGCTCTTGGTGACCTGCCGTTGAATCCCAAAGTTCCATGAGTATTCAGCAGTGTTCTTTAGATCCGCTGGGATAGGGAGGAACGATTGGTAAGGAAAGTCGGGGAAAACGGGGTTCTTGGGGTTGAAGTTGTAGGGGAATGGATTTCCGCCCGGAATGTGCGCGTAGGGGTTATCCAGACTAACCGGAAAGCTCCCGAGAACCGTGGTGCGGAACGGCAACACCGAGGAGGTGTTTTCGTATAGATCCTCCCGAAAGAAGTCATAGGCGATTCCAGCGCCCGCGCGGATGGCGGTTTTTCCATCCCCGAACGGGTCCCACGCCAAGCCGAGCCGGGGCTCCACATGCCCATATGCATTGTCCTGGCCGGATCTGCCGTTGAAGCCAGGGTCGCCGGCATAGAGAAACCCAGGAGGAGCGGTCGGAATCACCGTGCTGCGAATGTTGTGATAAAAATTGCTCAGGCTGAAATCGTAACTATCGGACTGCTTAAACTGCACGGGGATGAAGGGATTCCAGCGAAGCCCATAATTCAGAGTCAGACGGTGGGTGACCTTCCAGGTGTCGGCGGCATACAATCCCACGAAGTTCTGGGTCACATTATCGGGATTCGGATTAGCCTGATGAAACAAGGCCGCGTCTCCAGCCACAAAGTCCACCATGGGCGAACCGAAAATTCCGGCAAACAGGAAGAAGCCTTCAGACCACGCGTAGGAGTGTGCGTTCAGCAGGGCGCGCATAGTGTTTACGCCCAAGCTGAATTGGTGCGACCCACGGATTATGCTCAGATCGTCATTGAGCCCGAAGTTTGTGGTGGTGTCCGAGCCGATAAAAAAGTTGGCCCCGAAATTGGTCGAAAATCCGTTCGCGACCAGATAGATCGGCACAAAGTTGCCGTAATAATCGTAGAAGTTGTTGATCCCCACTTGCTGCGGTCCAAAAGTCTGCGCACCCGGCGTTGCAGCACCCACCCGGTTTCCAAAGACGCGAAAGGAATTGACGACGCTGGTGCTGAACAAATAGGTGTCGCCCAGAGCAAGCGAATTCGACATGTCATTGGCGCCGGTGCCGTCGGTGGACAACACATTTTTGCTTATGTCATAAGGCTGAGCAATGTTGATTTTAGTAAGGATGTAACGCGCAAAAAGCATGTGCTTAGGGCTGATGTTGTAATCGAGCCGTACGGGCACCTGCGATTCGTTCTGATGCAGAGGGATCCCGCTAAAAACCTGTCCGCAGGCATTGTTCGACTGGGGAAGATAGGACGCTATTTTTACCGCCGCCGGACTGATGGGCAGCACCAGGTGACCGCCATGGACAACTGGCGAGTTCGCAATTCCCGCCGATCCAGGACAGCCCGCTGAAATGTACGGCCCGAAGTTCCCTGTAAGTTCCGCCGCAGTGGGGACGTAAGAGATGGTGGACTGGGTGTACTGGCGTATCAGCGTGCCCTCATAGCCTGCAAAGAAGAAGAACTTGTCCTTTTTGATGGGGCCGCCGATCACGCCGCCGAACTGATTGCGTTTCAGCCCATCGCCCACAGGCGCGAAGAAGTCCCGCCCGTTCAGGTCGGTATTGCGGAAGAATTCGAAAGCGTCGCCATGGAAGGCGTTGGAGCCGGATTTGGTGACGGCGTCCACCGTTGCCCCCGAGTGCCCGCCGCCCTGATTGGCCTCCTGAGAGCTGCTCACCAGCCGAAACTCCTGGAGCGCATCGGGGAAAGGAAGAGGCATGTTGGTGCCAACATACGTGTCCAGGTGCGATGCTCCGTCCAGGTTGTACTGGACACTGTAGTCGGTTCCACCGGCCACGCTGATGTTTACGCCCGTGCTCATGGTGTATTGCGGCGACGACGCAGTCTGGACCGCCAAACCACCTAGAGTGATGAGATCAGTGGGCTGTCTCCCGTTCAGCGGCAGATCCAGGATTCGTTGAGTCTCAATCACGGTGCCAACGCCCATATCTCGCGTTTCAACCGCCGAAGTGGCAGCTTCCACCTGGATCTGTTCGTTGACATCGCCGACTTTCAGCGCGACCGGTATGGTAGGGCTACTGCCCACTTGCAACAGGATTCCGGTCTGAACGTAAACCTCGAATCCCATTTTGCTCGCTCGCAGCCGATAAGGACCGAGCGGCAAGTTGGGAAAAATGTACGAGCCGCTCGCGTCGGTAGTAGCCGTTCGCTGGGTGTCAGTGTCGGTTTGAGTCACTGTGACCTCAACACCCGCCACAAGGGCACCTGATGGATCCGAAACCGTGCCAGAAATCGTTGCGGTGTTTTGAGCCCTCAAACCCACGACACTCAGCGAGAGCACTAATATCCGGATGCTGACGTCAAGCAGACGCGTGCTTGTAGTTGACCTCAAACGTTGGGCCATATTCCCACCCCTTGGCGAAACTATAGGTACAAATGCGGAATCGCTCTATGGAGTTTTCTACAGAAACCCTTGGCAGGCAACTAATGAATTGTTAAGTTATGTGAAGACCGGCGATAGTTGCAATGCGCGGATGGTTCCTCTGCTGATAACGTCCTGCCTATTTATTCGCTGCCTCATGGGTTGGCCAGAAGCGATGTGCTTCGTGGCTTTGGGTTTGGTAACCGCTCATTTTTGATATGAACTGGCACCGCTGCATCTAATAGTTACAGTCTTGAAAGGGTCCAGGGTATGCCGGTACGCCCACGGGCGGCATGAGGCCGTGCCAATTATCGGGCGTTAGTTTCAACACCACAGGAGATCCGATGTCGGCACAGCGTTCGACGAGCGCTCTTTGGGAGACGCGCCTCAGCGATGTCCCGAGCAACGCACCCATCTCTTAGGTGGTGAACAGCAAGCAGTATATCGCGATCGGCGTGGGCAGCGGCCGCTCGCAGTCGATGACCTTCCCTCGGCTGGCGCCGGAAATATAGAACGTGGACCGGGTGCCGGAATCTGGGTTTCGAGCTACCCTAATTGCACTGTTCGCTGAAACGCTTTGTACGAGTTGATAGCCATACTCTATTGAAGGAGGAGTACTTTCTATTTGACAGGTATTAACCCTCCGCTTACTCTAGGAGCCAATGCGTCTCAATGCTACTCTCTTCGCCTTCAGCGTTTTTGCGTTGGGGGGTAATTCCTCGGCAGTTACGTTCTATAAGGACGTTGCGCCGATTCTGCAGAAGGACTGTCAAACCTGCCACCGCCCCGGCCAGATTGCGCCGATGTCCTTCCTTACCTATGAGAACGTAAGGCCGTGGGCCAAGGCTATGCGAGTTGCGGTGGTAAGCAGGCAGATGCCTCCCTGGTTTGCGGCCGCCAAGTACGGTCCCTATTTGAACGATCGATCGCTAAAACAGGATGAGATCGATACTATTGTGAAATGGGTTGATGCCGGCGCGCCGGCGGGCGATGCCAAAGATGCTCCTAAAGCGGTGGAATGGTCAAAAGATTGGGCGTTTAAACCGGATGTTATTATCGACGGTCCAACCACGGAGGTTCCCGCTAATCCGAAAAACGGTGTCGTCGAGTGGATGACCGTAACCATGCCCACCGGATTCACAAAGGACACCTGGATCACCTCGATACAATTCAAGCCCGAGCATCCCGAAATCACTCACCATATCTGCACGGGTTTTACTCCCCACACTGCAAACACCAAATATGGCGTCGCGTACTGGGAGGACAAAGAGCGGGACACGGATGGATCTGCACTTCCAGACAAGGGACCGACCTTTGGCAACGGTAACCATCAAGTGGACGCCCAAGGGAATCCCGCACCGCCAGGTACGGCGCAGGGAGCCGCGGAAGATTGCTATTTGCCGGGGAACGCCGTGGCTGACTACAGAATCAACAATGCCGCGAAGCTGGTTCCAGCAGGCTACGACATGATCTTCGTCCTGCATTACACGCCCCAAGGCACAGCCGTGACGGATCATGTCAAAGTTGGGTTCACCGTGGCCGAGCGGGCGCCCGAACGGCGGTACGTCTCTCTATTTACTACCGCTCCGGTCGATCAGAAACATTTTGCGATTCCCCCCAACGATCCGAACTGGCATAGTCCACCGGCGGAAGTCACGTTCCTAACGGACGCCGAACTGGTGTACATGATGCCGCACATGCACTTTCGTGGCAAGGACATGACGTATACGCTTGAGTATCCGGATGGTCGGAAGCAAGTGGTTTTGAGCGTGCCGCACTACGATTTCAATTGGCAACTCGGGTATTACACCTCGATAAAGGTGCCGAAGGGTACGAAGCTGCACGTCGAGGCTCACTACGACAATTCGATTAATAACAAACTCAACCCGAATCCCAACAAAACCGTGTATTACGGCAACATGAGTTGGGAGGAGATGATGTTCCCCTTCTTTGGCGTGGTGGTTGACAAAAACACGGATCCTCGCAAGATCATCAATTTTGGCGGTGCTTTTAGTGGCGGCTAAGGCCCAGAATCCTGAGTCAGGCATTCGTTAGGAAGGCAGTCGGCGTTCTCTACCCTGATCCCTGCTGGAAGAGTCGGACACTAGGCGAGTTGTCTACTACGGAGGTATGACAGGGGACGAGATAGATTCCCCGTCTTGGGCGTTTGTTGTCGATGATGTGCCTTTCGCAACAGGGATGTCATAAGGCAAATGCGTGGGAATTTGTTCAGCCCCACCGACGCACCGCAGCCGCATTCCATTTCGCTCAATCAAGCCGCGTCTATATAGAATGGATGCGATGATTGTCCGGAGGCTTGAGTACTTGGTTGCACTAGCCAGGGAAAAACATTTCGCCCGCGCTGCCTCAGCCTGCCATGTCTCGCAGCCGACGCTTTCCGCCGGCATTCAGCAGCTTGAGATCGATCTGGGAGTCCAAATCGTCAAACGTGGTCGCCGCTTCGAGGGGTTGACCGAAGAAGGCGATCTCGTCCTGTCGTGGGCACTCCGCACGACCAATGATGCCGAAACCCTTCGGCAACAACTCCAAGAACGGCGAGAAACCTTCACCACGACTTTACGAATCGGAGTGCTGGGCTCTGCCGTTCCGCTCATGAGAATCTTTACAGTGCCATTCCAGCGGCGCTATCCGAGCATGAACTTGGCAGTCACGATACACGATGCATTTGGGATTCAACAATGCATCGAAGAAGGCTCCATCGATGTAGCAATCACCTACCTGGATAAAACCTCGCGGAACTACAGCCGGGCACAACCATTGTACGTAGAGGAGTACGAACTGCTAATTAAGCGGGGAACCCGCTTTTCCGGGAAGGCTTCGGCGCGCTGGGAGGATATCATGGAACAGCCGCTGTGTTTGCTGTCTCCGAACACCAGAGTCTTTGGCGCCGAGGAGTCCGGGGTCCTAAATCAGGCGCTCACCAAGACGCCGCACATTGTTACAAACGCCATTTGGCTCGTCATGGATCACGTGCGCACTGGCAACTGGGCTTCTGTCCTTCCCAGGCCTGTTCGGGTCATGATCGCAGGCGACAGAGAGTTAGAGGCCATTCGGTTGGAGCCAACGGGTGCCCAGCCAACAGTTGGAATTGTGCTGCCTCGCAGCGAGCCGCGATCTCGGGCGGCGGACGCGTTTTTTAAAATTGCCGCATCTATGGAATCGCTCAAGATAATGGAAACGCTCCTGCAAGCCGAGGTAGAGCCCGTGAGTTCTGCGCCGCGAAAACGGGCCACGTAAGGAAGAATAGGGGCTGCCCGCAATTCCCGCGCAGCCCTTCTTCGCACGGGATCAAAACACAACTTCATCGATAATTGGACGATCCCCATTCTTCGGTCGGCGGCGCGAACCTCGCCCGTATCCCCTGTGGGCTGCCGCCGTCGCCGGGCCTTGGCCACCAGGTGCCCTACCTTCGCTGGCGACGCGACACAGCGCACCTGTGGCCTGGCTGACGCCTAGTTTCCGGCAGATCTCCGCCACTTTTCCGCCGCTTTCGTACTGCTTCAGCGCGCCAATAATCTGTTCTTCGGTATGCCCCTTTTTCAGCATGTCGAACCTCCTCGTTCGCTCTTCGAGGACCCCAACTGCCTACGATAACTCCAGTTTCGCTCGGTACAACTTTTCGGGTTGGGTCAGTACGAGGACGGCGCTTTGGCCAGTGCGACCACCGCGAAAACGACTAACAACCAAATCCGCATCGCAACTATCTATTCCCATATCAGCAAGCTAGGGCGATCATCATCGTAAAGATATGTTAACTATGCTTTACACTCAAATTCCGAGCGTGTAATCTGAAACGCAACATGGACGGCATATGCGTGGGCTTGACGAATTTAGTGTGATTACCGGCAATAGAAGAGCAGTTGGGCTGCTCTTGTGGGCAGCGGCGTTTGTTGCGATGACCGGCGTGAATGTCATGGGACAGGGGTTTGGACCTGGAGGTCCGCCTCAAAGTCCGAAAGCCGGCGCTCCAAGTGACTTGACCGGTTATTGGGTCTCGGTCGTGGTTGAGGACTGGAGATACCGTATGCTTCCACCGACGAAGGTGAAGCCGCCGGCTCCCGGCATTTTCGGCGGAGGCATCGGGGTCCCTGTGAACCCACAAGCGCTCAAGGTGGCGTTGGCCTGGGATCCCGACAAAGATGAAGCAGCCGGAGAGCAATGCAAGAGTTATGGCGCGACGAACCTGATGCGTGTGCCAGGCCGGCTTCACATCACATGGCAAGATGACCAGACCCTCAAAATAGAAACCGACGCCGGAACGCAAACTCGTTTGTTCCACTTCGGGCCTACACAAGACGGTGGAGGAGATTGGCAAGGTGTGTCGCACGCCGATTGGGAGGCTTTAGAAGGCCTTCAGGTCCCTGGTCTTGGACGGCTCTCCGGAATCGGATCCGAGAAGACTGGTTCGTTGAAGGTGGTGACTACCAAGCTCAAGCCTGGCTACTTACGAAAGAACGGTATTCCGTATAGCGATAAGGCCGTTCTTACCGAATACTACGATGTTGTTACGGAACCCGACGGCGCTACATACCTCCTGATTACATCGACCGTCGAGGATCCGGTGTATCTGATGGCGCCTTATCAGACGACAACTCACTTTCGGAAACAATCCGACGGTTCCGGTTGGAGTCCATCTCGGTGCACGTCTCGATAGCCCTGGTATGGATTGCAGAGGAGAAATGACCGTGAAAAAGATCACCAGCGCTGTTGCGTTCGCTGCGGTCGTGATGCTGAGCCACCCTGCGTTCGGCCAAGGTTTTGGATTTGGAGCACCCATATCTGCCAATACCGGTATCGATATATCAGGTACCTGGTCGTATGGCGGCGAGCAGGACGCCGATTACGGGACGGCCGCAGGTTCTGTCGGCGACTACGGTGGAATCCCATTAAATGAAGCGGGCCGTCTATACGCGCTCGCTTGGGATGCTTCGCGGATGACAGTCAGGCAGCAGCAATGCGCGGGATACGGAATACCCTACGCATACTTTTCTCCAGGAAATTTCCGTTTTTGGGAGGAGCGCGATCCGCACACGCAACAACTGGTCGCCATCCATATGTGGTTCCAGACCTCGGAAGTTCGCAGAACCATTTGGATGGATGGTCGGCCGCATCCACCCGCCTGGGCGCCGCATACGTTCGCGGGATTCTCCACGGGAACCTGGGATAAGAATGTGCTGACAATCACGACCACACATCTGAAACGGGCGTGGCTCCGTGGTAACGGTGTGCCGTACAGCGATGAAGCTACTGTTGTGGAGAAGCTGGTCCGGCATGGAGATCGTATTACCGTCTTCACTGTTACGAAAGATCCGGTGTTTTTGGACGAACCGTACAGCAAGACGATGATCAATCTGCGCAACATCAAAGATCCGACGGCGTGGCTGTACGCGTGCGAAGACGGTGAAGAAATCGTGGGCCGGCGGGAAGACAAAGTACCGAATCGGCTGTTTGGAAAGAATCCCTATATGCGGGAGTGGGCTGACAAGAATGGCGTCCCTCTGTTGGCGACGCTCGGTGGCGGAATAACTACTCATCCGGAGTTTGCAGCGAAACTCAAGGATGCAGGGGCCGCCGAAGCGGAAGCCATGAAGGAAATTGTGCCGAAGCCAGGTCCGGAACAGACGAGCCGCGCAGTCAACCCGGATCCCAACGATGCGGACATCCACGTCTGGAAAGTCCAGGGCAACGTCTATCTTCTAATCGGCGATGGTGGAAACATTGCAGTCCAGGTGGGAGATCAAGGCGCTTTCGTAGTCGATTCCGGTGCGGGCAAACTGTCGGATAAGGTAATTGCCGCTATTAGCAAACTCGGCAAGAACCCGATTCAATTCGTCGTAAACACCAGTTTCCACCCGGATCACACCGGTGGAAATGCTGCGCTGGGTAATGCGGGACAAGATCCAAGCCTTCCCGGTTCTTTCTTCGGCGGCCAGGCTCCTACTGGGGCAACGGGGTTCTTTCAAAATCCGGGGCATCACGCAACTCTGATCGCTCAGAACAACGTTCTGGTGCGCATGGAGGCCGCCAAACTGCCCAACGACATGATCCCTCCCGACACCTATCTTGAAAACCGGCGGCGAAAGTACCACAATGGCGAGTTGGTCGAGATTTTCTATCAGCCGAATGCCATTACCGACGGCGATAGCATCGTCCAGTTTCGGCGGTCGGATGTTATCGCTACCGGAGACATTTACGATACCACTCGATATCCATTCATCGATCTCAAGAGCGGTGGCACGGTTCAAGGAGAGATTAGCGCGCTCAACAGCATACTCAACAAGACTGGGTACGAGCATGATGAGGACGGCGGTACGTTGATTATTCCGGGCCACGGACGCATATCCGATGAGTACGACGTCGCCGAATACCGGGACATGATCGCCATCATTCGCGATCGCGTTCAGAGCATGATGGACGCAGGAGCTACGGTTGAGCAGGTCAAGGCTGCGAGGCCAACGGCGGACTACGACACTCGTTTTGGAGCGACCTCCGGTCCCTGGACTACCGATATGTTTGTTGAGGCGATTTATAATAGCCTGAAACAGAGCGCGTCGGCACAAGCTGCGCGTAACTAGTTCGCAATTACCTACACCTTGAATCGAGGGAACAAGCGCTCGGCGTTCCCTCGTTCCATAGCTCGCATAAGGGCGGGGGAAAGGCCAGAAGTTGGCAGCTCATTCACGGTTGACTCGATCGGCTCTGGAGAGAAATCCGTTCCGAACAGAATGTGCGATTCGGGAGCAAACTTGAGCAAAGCTGCCAGCGGCATGGGATACGACGCGTGAGCGATGTCGAAGTAGAATTTCTTGAGTTCCGCCCACACTCCGTTGGGAATATATTGGACGTGTTTGGAATCGGTGGGATAGCGATCCTTGATTCGGCCAGCTAGGACCGGCATGGTTCCGCCGGAGTGCGGGATGATGACGCGCAGATCGGGATACCTGTGGAGGACCCCGTTAGCGAGAATGCTGGTACATGCTCGCGTGATGTCGAAGTCAAATTCGTTCATGGCATCAGGCACGCTGTCGTTGAGGTTTCGGCAGCACTGCGGCGCCAGGGGGTGCATGTAGACGATCGCCTTGCGACGATTCAATTCTTGCCACATTGGGTCGTAATAGGGGTCACCCGGCCAGCGATTGTGATTGTCATTAGTGTAAATGCCGATTCCGTCCGCCTTCAGCTTGTCAAGGCCGTACTCAATCTCCTTCATGACCGCATCGATATCGGGCAGTGGCAGGCCGGCGAAGAGCCCGAAGCGCTTAGGATGTTCCGACATCACCTTCGCCCCGTACTCGTTCCCTAACCGCACGGCGGCCGCGCCCGTTTCTTTGCCGTCGTACAAAATGTCCCCCATCTGCGTCAACGAGAGGATCGAAACGGCGATATCGAACTTGTCCATCTGTTCGAGCGATTGTTCGGGTGTCCACGACGTAAACCGTGGCGGCGCGTTCGGCAAGCCCGCGAGCAGCGCTGGCGGAATATGGTGGTGATGTACGTCGATGCGGCCGCCCTTGGCGCTGGACTTATTGGCGACCTGGCCGAACACGCACGCTTCGGAAAGGAATGTTGCTACGCCCGCGGTGGCAGCACTCTGGAGTAACGTTCGGCGAGTGACGCTCTCGTCCAACCTGTAGGTCAACGTTTTGCGCTTCCCGGTTCCAGCTCGTAGTCCGTTTCAGTGGCATTATTCTCGCCAAGGCACGCATTGCGCACGGCATTGCCTGAATCTCCGATCTTCGAGGATAGACGATCCAGCGGTAGTTCGACGCAGACGCGCAACCCCGGCTCGACGTTCTCCGCCCAAACATGACCGTGATGCATCTGGATGGCGCGTTGCGCAATGGCCAAGCCCAAACCAACACCGCCGCTGTCTGCGTTGCGAGAACTGTCCACTCGAAAGAACGGTTTGAAGATCTGCGTGAGCCCCCCCTCTGGAACCCCTGGACCGTAATCACGAACCGCGACGGAGGCATTGCCGTCCGCAGTGTTGAGCGCGATTTCGACCACGCTTCCCGTGGGAGCGTGCGAAATAGCGTTTCGAAGAATGTTCTCCAGAGCGCGGCGCAACAGCACCGGATCAGCGAGCAACTCGGCACGACTCGATCCAGCGGAAACCAGATGGCAGCCGCGGGCCGCAGCCTCGATTTCGCAATCTTCGATCAGCGCGTGCACGAGACCATCGAGCACTACCGATTCCAACTTACGGGCACTTAGATCGCCTTCTTCGCGGGTAACGTGCAGCAGGCTCTGGACCAAGTCCGTCAGATGATCAATCTCCTTATTTACTCGCATGGCCGCAGCCTCGCGATCCGGAGAGGTTCGCGCCAACTCGGCAGCAAAACTTAGTCTTGCTAGCGGAGAGCGCAACTCGTGGGAAATGTCCTGCAAGAGACGCCGCTCGGCTGTGAGGAGTTTTTCTATTCGGTCTGCCATCTGATCAAACGCTCGGCCCACATCGCCGATGCCGTCGTGGCGCCGCCAGCGGACTCGCGCGGACAGATCGCCTACTCCAAAACGCCGTACGATTTCCGCCAGTTGGTTCAGCGGCGAAGCAAACTGGAGCGCCAGCCCCCAACAAAGGATAGTAATCGCACCTAACAGGAGTAGGTAATAGTCCAAATAGAACATCACATTATCGGGTGGAGCGTCGATGATGAACGCGTCCGGGCTAGCAGGGGACGGAACAGCGATGACGATTGGACTCGCAACCGCCAGAAAGCTCCATCTCGATTGGGCCATTCGTAGCAGTCCTGAGCGGTCTACTCCGGTAACCAGGTCTCGGCCTTTCCTTACGAAGTAGAAATTCAGCTGCGGATAGAGTGAGTGCTGCGAGCCGAGGTAGGAAGAAAGGGCCGTCGCACCGCCCTTTTCATACGCCAAGCTGGCTTCCTCGGATTGGATGGCTGCATTTCGGCCGATGGGGCTTCCCTTGGCGAACATCCGGTAGGTCATGGTTCTGGAGATAACCAGAAATCCCGCTAGGGAGAAGACCAGGGTTCCAATCGACAACAGTAGCGCCTTGATGTAAACAGATTTCATTTTTCGTTCTCTACTGCCGTAATGAATTGGTATCCTATTCCGCGAACAGTTCGGATCAGCGTGCCACCGCCGGTCTCAAGCTTTCTTCTCAAGTGGCTTATGTGCACGTCAAGCGAACGCTCATAGGGAGTCGCTTCACGATGGTAGAGGATCGCCGCAAGTTCGTCGCGCGAAACCACTCGCCCGGCCATTCGCATCAGCACATTGAGAATGTCAAATTCAAACGACGTCATCTCGATCGGAGCCCCAGCCACGAAAACTTTGCGGCTCTTTGGCTTCAACTCGATATCGCCGATTTCGATCGGAGAATCTATCGTAACTGGTTGCTTGGCAGTTCGCCTCAACACGGCCCTCACTCTGGCGAGCAGTTCATGGGGCCGCAAAGGCTTCGCAATATAATCGTCGGCGCCTGCGTCCAAACCAGCTATGCGATCGCGTTCATCGTTGCGCGCCGTCAGCATGATCACCGGTACAGGACTCCTTTGTCGCAGCCTCTGCAGAACATGAAATCCATCCAAGACCGGGAGCATGACATCGAGTAGAACCAGATCATGGAAGCCCTCGATGGCGCTGGCTAAACCGCGGGGCCCGTTGTGGACCGTTTCCACGTTGAATTCTTGCGCCGACAGGAACTCTGCAATCAGGTTACACAACGACACATCGTCGTCGATCAGGAGGATCGATCGGGGATGCTCCTTCGCATATGCGCTCGTGTACTTCAGAAGAAGACCTAAGTGTAACCATTGTGACGTAGTTCCAACTCAAGTGCATGTTGACACGCGCAAAACCGTGTCCTGGGAGAGGGCGCTTAACGAAACTTTACAAACTTCTTTCTCAATTGTCGCGATGACACCGGCGCTGTTAGTAGCGAGAATTGCATTACCTGAAGTGCATGCCTGGGCGGCCCGCAACATAACCAATCCCTCGTCCCACGCAGAGAATCCCAAGCCACAAAAGCAGCGACAGTGCTGCAGCTAGCCTCGCTCGCCGCGGCACCAATGGCAGGCGGGCGACTTTAATAGGATCGGCGTACACACTTCGCCGGAAAACCAAAGCATGTATCGCCACGAGAACGAACAGGAGCATCTTGGTCCGAAAGAAAGCGTTGTAGTAGTACTCCTCGGCCTTGGAGGCGAAGAGCAAGAACCCACAGGTCCCGGCGAGAATGAAGCCAATTCGCTTCGGCCAGCGCAATTGAGTAATCACGTCCGCGATCGAGCTGTCAAACAGGGCCCATCCGAGCATCCGCAGATCTGTTGCGACGATCATTGCACCAAACAGCGAGATCGCGGAAAGATGCAGCGCCAGCACGATCGGATAGACGTATGCCGAACTGCGCAAGCTGGAGAACGGTGTCAGATTTTCGAGCCAGATCAAGAACGAAAGGAGCATGGGCCGCTAAGTCAGACCGGTACGGATGACGGCAATGAAGATTCCCCCAAAGATGACGGACACCCAAAGGATCAGCGAGATACAAGCGACCAGCCGAGCGGCGCCGGGCGCCCACGGGCGAAAGACCGCTCGTTTATGAATCGTGTAGTTGAAAAGGATGGCCAGCACCAAACAAACCATCTTGATCAGAAACCCCCAATTCAGGTAATACATATCTGGATCAGTGGAGAATATCAGCAGTCCAGAGAACACAGCCACAACCAGACCACCAAGAGTCCACCATTCAAAGGCGCGGGCTATCTGCGCAGGAGACTGGTTCTGGAGCCCAATACCGAGCAGACGGAAATCGAGGAGCGCGGTCATCCCGATTGCAAGGGCGAAGCCTGCGATGTGAAAACATTCGAGCACTGCAAATCCCGTAGGGGAGGTGCTGAGGGGGTTTTCAATCCACATGACAACTCGGAAGAAAATGTTGCAGCCATGGCGCCGCTCGCCGATGCGCTACCTATCGGCTTTTTCCGGCGCTGGCTGACATTAGTTCCCGCGAGGCTCCTTTTCTTCGGAGATCGTCCCAACTCCACGTACCTGCGCCGCGCACCCCGAGATAGATGAAGACAAGAAGGTAAAGAAGCACTTCGTCGCCGCCATTGCGGATCGGCCATACGGACCTCGGCATTGCCAAGTAGAAATACGCCGCCAGGAGCTCACAGCACAGAATTAGGGCTGTCGGGCGAGTAAATAGACCGATGAACAATAGCATTCCGCCCGCGATCTCCAGCGCACCGAAGATAGGAGGCAAGCCGTCCAATGGCATTGGAGGAGCACCTCTTCGGCCTGCCAGAGTTGGGAATACGCCGAATAGGAGCCGGTAACCGTGGAGCGAAAAGGTGAATGCCAGGACTACGCGAAGCAGGGATCGTATGGGCCCTTCCCACGAGCTAAGTGCCTCTTGGGGTGCGTCAGTCACCAGAGCCGTTGACTTTTTCTGGTTTCGAATCTTGTGCAGCAGTTCATCGAAACTCCAGAGGCCTGGACCTGCGAATACTAGCCAGAAAAAGACAAAACAGAACAGTGCCGACTCTTCCCCGCCATTACTGATGGGCCAAAAGCCGCGGGGTGCCCAGCGCGTGAAATAAGCCACAGCCATCTCTCCAGACAGAATGAACGCCGTCGTCCGGGTGAACAGTCCGAAGATCAGCAAAGCGCCACCGATGACCTCCAGTGGGCCCGCGATTCCTATCAGCGAATGGAAGTTGTACCCCACCATCCGGCCGCCTGCAAATCCCCAAAGTTTTTCGGCGCCATGCTGGAAGAAAAGAAGGCCTGCGCCAGTCCGTAGAAGACTGAGTCCGCGATCGCGCCGCTGGCTGGCGTCGTCAGGCGTAGGATGTTCCTCCGGCGCGCAGACCTGAGACTAGTGTCATCACTCAGAGTTTATGCGAGAACGGCGCGGAGGAACGGTCAACATTGTAAACATCTGTTAAGTTAGCTAAATCTGACGCCGCGCCGGCCTTGCCCATCAACTGGGCACCAGCTATCCGGGCCCCTTCTACTATCGCCTCAAACTTAGCCCGCAGGTTTGCACCCTCCAGCGGGCAGGCATGCGCCATTACCTTATTTCCCAGCAAACATCAAAGCATTCGATCCGGCGAGTCGATTTGTTGAACAAGACCCGAATTGAAGATGGCCTTGTTTGCGCGATAGCGTTCGCGGCGAGACAGCGGCGCGCTCATCGAATGGAGTGTCTATGACCGTGCGATTTCGTTAACGTGATGGTAGGGACGCTGCAAGATGCCAGATTGCTGAACGCGCGCCTGACCTATTGGTGAACTACGCCGCCCGCAGGGTCGCGGATTTTCTTGATGAAAATGTCGATGTCATCGGCCGGAGCACAGATGTCCTCGATCAGTCCTGTCCAACCATCCACGGTCTTGATACCATCCTTGGCCAGTTTCCGGAATTTCTTAGTTTGGCTTTTCCATGGTGCGGTGTAGATCTTAGGATCGGTAATGGTCATGTTGAGTTCCAGCACGTCATAAGCGGTCCGCTTGTAGCGTTCTTCCAAAATCATGACGTCGCTGTGCGGATAACCGTAATGATCTACCCAGGTTCTTTCATCCACGCCGGTGGTCGTCACGACAAAGGTGTCGCCGTCCCACTTGCCCGTCGAATAACCCCACCAGCGCGGCTGATCCGGATCCATGAGCGGCGGCCGCCCGTCGGTCCAAATCGTGCGCGTGCCGTTGCCCCACTCGAACTGTTGAAGCATCTTGTCGGGAAGGACATTCATCTCCAGGGGATCCGGATAAATCAATGCGCGCGAAGGCCCCATCGGATTGCAATACTGATACGGATCGGATCCGTTCACTGGCGGGACGGATCGCCGCCGGCCGATCGCCTCTTCCGGATGAGCGGCTGCGTCGGCGCTGCCGAGGAGCCGGCCATAAGACGGCTTGTTGACATCGAACATCTTCTGTCCCAAGGGCGTCAGAGGAGGAACATCATTAGAGAATCCCCGATCGCCACAATCCCGGCAGGTACCTCCTCCTCCGTATCCTCCCGGCGTGCCGTTGCGGCTCCAGATGCCGGATATGTCGTGCTTGTCGTATGGCTTGTTAGCATTCTTCGGATCGCCCGCAGTAATACCTCGCTCGCCGGGACCGCCTTGCGCCAGAGCGGCGGGTGTACAGAACAGAAGAGATCCTGTAGCTATTCCAAAAACCGCAAGTTTGATCTTCATCGTCTCTTAGCTCTGTTTACGGCTGTTTTTGCTCACCCTGTTGCGGCGGCGGTTCCGGTGGAGGCCCTCCTCCTGGACCGGCTCCGTTGACGCCCATGACTGCTTCACCCTGCTCGTTGAGGAGCTTAAGAATAGCGCCCACTGGTGTTCCCGCTCGTGACGGCGCGACCGTAATCGTAATGTGGGCACCCACTGGCAATGCGGTTTCTGAACGCTTCTTGCCCCAGCCCTGTTGAATTAACTGCGATGGATTCGGATAAAATTCGCCGCCCCAGTGCACAACACTGCCCTTTTCATCGGTCACATCGAAATAAAGCTGGGGGTGGGGATTAGCGTAGTGGAACTCGGTGACCACAGCCTTCATTGTGATTGGATGGCTTGCGTCGTAAGAGACCGCTGTGCCGTGGTGCGCGGCAACAGGAAGAGCGGCGATGGCTAGTACGACTAGCGCCGCTAAACTATATCGTTTCGAATTGATCATGATGGTCTTTCTGGTACGTTGTTGGAGTCGAGCGCGTCCGCCTGGAAATTCGGGTACACGCCACGCTTCTCCCCGCCGTTTCAGTAGAATTCTACTCCCTGCTTCATCCCGACCCAAAGATCTAAACGTAAAGATATGTTAAGGCTGGAGCACTCGTGCCGAGCGCTGTAGGATCATCTCTGATTGATGCCTATGGTGAGGTTTCGAACAAACAAAAGGGGCCGAGCGCAGTGTCTGGTGGCTGCTCTTATTGGCTGCATTGTCCCTCTAGCGATCGATGCACAGCAGCCGCCGACGAATAAGCCGCTGATGGCGGAGCAAGTATTCAAGAATGTAAAGGTTATGAAGGGTATCCCAGTGGGCGAGTTTATGGACACGATGGGATTTTTCGCCGCGTCCCTAGGTTTGAATTGCGTCTTCTGCCATGTTTCGGAAAGCTTGGAAAACTGGGATAAGTTTGCCGAAGATGTCCCTCGTAAGAACATCGCGCGGCAAATGATTCTGATGGTCAATGAGATCAACAAGAATCAGTTCGGGGGACGTCGCGCCCTCACCTGCTACTCGTGCCACCGCGGTGCCGAACATCCCAAAGTAATCCCTAGTCTTGCCGAACAGTACAGCGTTCCTCAGGAGGATCCCAACGAGGTTGAGATCGTCAAGGATGCTCCGCCAGGACCGTCGGCCGACGAGATCCTGAACAAATACCTTGCTGCGCTCGGTGGCGCCAACCGGCAGGCTACACTCGCCAGTTTCATCGGCAAGGGAACGTACGAAGGGTATGACAGCTATCACGAAAAAGTCCCGATGGAAATCTATGCCAAAGCGCCGGAACAGCGCACTATCATTGTCCACGCCCAAAATGGCGACACGACGACGACATTTGATGGCCGGCAGGGATGGGTGGCCGCCTACGACAAACCTGTGCATTTGCTTCCGCTGTTGCCCGGATCGGAGCTCGATGGTGCCAGACTCGACACCGATCTCTCCTTTCCCTCCGGGATCAAGCAAGCGCTTCACGATTGGAAGACCGGTTTTCCAGTCACCAGTATCGACGACAAAGAAGTGCACGTGATCCAAGGAACCGCGAGCGGAGGGTCTCGCATAAAGCTGTATTTCGACAGCCAGACTGACTTTCTGGTCCGCCAGGTGCGCTATACAAATACAATTGTCGGCACAATCCCTCAGCAGATCGATTACTCTGATTATCGCGATGTCGACGGTGTCAAGATGCCCTTCCACTGGGTTGTGACCTGGACTGACGGGCAGTCAACATTTCAACTGAACGAAGTACAACCCAACGCAGCCATCGATAACGCCAAACTTTCGAGACCGCCAGAGGCAGTGGTGAAAAAATCCGCAGCTAAGTGAGGAGCACCCCTATGAAACGAAACGTGGCCACATTCACGACTGCGCTAGCTGTAATCGCAACGGCTGCCGGAAATGCGAGCGCCGAGCAAGGGCTCCTTGTTCATAAAACGGTGTCTCTGGATATGGCAATGGCCATCTCACGAGCATCTCTCGAAAAATGCCGCGCGGAGGGTTATCACTGCGCCATCACCGTGCTCGATGCTTCCGGGCGAACCATCGTCGCCTTTCAGGATGACGGAGCGGCTCTGCATGTTCTCGATGTAAGCCACAAGAAAGCTTACACCGCGCTTGTTTACCGGCGTCCCTCGAAGGACGTGGTGGAGGGCTGGTCCAGGAAAATGGCTGCTTCCGTACCACTTGCGGAAGGAACCCTACCCAATCCTCCGATCGAAGGCACCATCGCGTTCGGCGGCGGCCTGCCGATCGTTGCCGGAAATGAGATCGTGGGCGCTATTGGCATCAGCGGTGCGCCGGGATGGGACAAGGACGAGGCAGTCGCGAGAGCAGGCTTGGCAAAAGTAGCCGAGCAACTGAAATAATTGAACCGCAGATTGGAAGGACGGGGCGCAACGATTGGGTGGTTTCAGCGCGACCGGGAATTCAGCTCACCGAACTTAGCGCAGTTCCTGCATCATCCCAGGAATGTTTCCCGCGGAAGGTCCCGCCCCCCAGTTAAACTCCTTCACCAGCGTTTGCGTGATTTCTTCCTGGGACTTGTGATCCCGGTTCAGAGCGCGAAAGCGCTCCAGCATGGCGACCTTCTTGTTGCGGTAAGCGGTCAACTCCTGTTTCGTCACTGCGGGGCCGTGCCCGGGAATAGCATAGTCGAAATCCAGCGTGAGAATCTGATCGATTGACCTTTGCCAGTCCGACCAACTGCCGCCGTCGGCATAGTTCACGATGCTGGGGATCGAATCGGCGGTGGTTGCTAAATCTCCAATGCACACCACCCGGGACGCCGGGAAGTAGACCACCGTGTCGCCCCTGGTATGGCCGCGCATCTGGATCAAATCCGCTTCCTTGCCTCCGAGCAGAAGCTTCATCTGGCCGATGTAGCCGATTGCGGGTACCCAACCCTGATTGGAGGTCCGGATCATATTGTCGCGGTCATCGGCCGAGATGATAACCGCTGCGCCTTCCTTTTCCAACTGTTCGGCGCCGGCAGCGTGATCGCCGTGATTATGAGTGAGGATCACGTACTTGATCGGTTTCCCCGTTAGCGACTTCACCTTTGCTACTAAGTCGTCGTGGGCGCGCGCGAATTTCGAGTCGACCAGGATGACACCAGCGTCTGTCAAGTATACCGTCGCGTTGCCGCCCCAGTAAACGAGCTCAGCCATAGTAGCATTCGTGTTCTCGATAGAGTAAGTGCCTTCGGCGATCTTACGGAGCTGGGGAGCTGGCGGCGGAGGCTGGTTCGCCTGGTTCGGTTGCGACTTTACGACCAAGCAAAAAGCGAGCAAGGTTGCAAATGCAATGGCAGATCGCGACGCACAGACGGGAAATCTCATATCGTGGCTCTACGCCGGACTTATGCTAACGTTCGATGCCAGCTCCGTCAATGAGTCAAACTGTAAAGTTCTGTTAAGCGGCGGCATCGAGTGTATCGTTCCTGCACCCGCCTGCACCCGGCTTTGGTACAAAGGTGCGGGGTTCACACACAATGAAGACGGTACGCCGCACTCTAATTTTCCTGGCCTTTTCCCTTGGCATGCTTATCGCGCAGAACGGAGTTCAGCGCACTATCGTGCAACGGGGCGATATATCCGTTCCGGGGCGCGAGGCCGTTGTCGTCCGCATCGAGATTGCTCCCGGAGGGTCCACCGGCCGCCACACTCACTCTGGCGATGAGAGCGACTACGTATTAGAGGGTCAACTGGAAGTAACGATCGACGGTCAGGAACCCAAAATCGTTAAGGCGGGAGAAGCCATCGTAATTCCGGCTGGAGCAGTGCATAATGCGCAGAACAAGGGCTCGGAACCGTTGAAGGCTGTAGGTGTTTACATCGTGGAAGGGCAAGCCGATGACGACGGCCAGCTAGCTGAAGTTGATCGGTGCTCAATTCGCGGAATCTTTGCACGATACGAGCCGCTAGGCTGCGTCCGCGGTGCAATTCCCATTTGAGATTCGCTGTACTTGACGGGAAGCACGGCTAACTCACCTTAATAGCAGATAAATTGTAAACATATGTTAATACGCGAGAAATTCGCGCGTTTTTGAATTGACCTGGATTCTCGACAGGTTTAGGATTTAAACGGCAATTTGACCCAACCACCTACGGATTCACTATGAGACGATTACTTGCTTTGCCGATGCTGGGCTCCTGCATCCTTATCGCTTGGGCTGCATTGAGCGCTCTTGACCATGCTCAGGGACAAACAACGCCCGAAATAGTGGTAGTCGATGGGGGAACTCTGATCGACGGGAACGGCGGAGCGCCCGCCAGCGATGTTCAAGTTGTTATCCAGGGAAACAGAATCTCAAAGATCGGAAGGAAGGGTGACGCGATCCCGGCTGGCGCTCAGGTCATTCGCGCCGATGGGAAATGGATAGTGCCGGGATTATGGGATGCCCAGCTGAATTTCTACTCCTATCACGGCGAAGCCATGCTCAACACCGGCAACACTTCGTTTATAGGAATAGGTGACGACGGCGAGACGGGCGTACTCATGCACGAGGGGATTCTGGCCGGCAAGATCCTTGCCCCGCGGCCGTTCGACGCGCCCGTTCATTTTCAGGAGTTCGCCAACCTGAACGGGCTCGAATCGCCTTATCAGCAACTACAGGTGCTGAAGACCCCGGAAGAAGCCCGTGAGTGGACCCACAGGATACTTGCTCTGGGGGCAGACGTTGTCTCGTTTCAGAATGGCCGGGCGGGCGACCAGGTCGTGCAGGCCGCGTTCGAGGAAGCGCACAAAGCCGGAAAGGCAACAATTATCCGTTCCGGCGGTCCCGAGATCCTTCCCAGGAAAGCAGCCGAACTGGGCGCGGATATCATTCCGCACTCGCTTGGCGTAGCCATTGAGGTCGCAAGCGATAAAATGCCAGCGCTGCCGCCGGTTATCCGCCAAGTAGTGCAGCCTGGTGAAGTGGCGGGAATTCCCGCTGGCGTACCTCAGCCCGATGAGTTGGAAATCTGGTCTTGGATGGACGATGCCAAGGTTCCGGCAGAGATCAAATATCTAGTGGGCCACCATGTCAACCTGGTTCCCACTTTCATCGAGAAGGCGATGGGATTACAAAAAGGATGGGCGCGATTCGAGGCGGAGGATCGGCTAATCCTCGGCAACGAGGCGCTGGAGACATATTACCCGGAGGAGCGCAGACTGACCCTGCTCGGGAATTACGCCGGTCCTGTGCATTTGCGCCCGAGGAATCGCGAGGTGCATATGAAAGGGTATCAGAACGCACTTCGCTTCCATAAGATGTACGTGGAGGCCGGAGGACATGTGCTTGCGGGAACAGACGGCGGGAACAACGCAACGCCCGGTCCAGCGATTCATCACGAAATAGAAAATCTGGTCGACGATGCCGGGCTGACGCCGATGCAGGCAATTGAGGCAGCGACTAAGTGGCCGGCCGAGGCGGTTAAGGCAGAAAAGGATCTGGGGACGGTAGAAACGGGGAAACTGGCCGATCTGGTGATCGTCAATGCCAACCCTCTGCAAAGCATTCAGAACCTGAACGACATTGCCAAAGTAATCTGCAACGGCCGGCCGCTGGACGGTAAGTACCATGCCTATTACAACGCCTCCAATCCGTTTGGGGGATCGGGCTTCGCCGGGCTGCCGATGATCGAGAATCTGGGCTTTACGTTGATTGTCAAAAAGGCCAATTATCGAGAGGGGCGCGTGGGCGGCGTCGCTCCGGGGAGGCTGCCGCAGCCCGGAATTACGGCCATGGACACGCAGCGGCACGATTTCGAGGATTCGCAGATGTCAAAGGTTACGGTACGCGAGGGCAGTCCGACACTCCGGCTGAAAATCGAGGGGTTCAATTTCTTTGATCGCACCCAGGTGTTTTTTAACGACATGCCGATTCCGTACGAACTGAAAGGTATCACGGAGATCGAAGCGATCATTGACGAAACGTTGTTAAGACGGCCTGGCCGCTATGCAGTCTACGTCAGGAACCCTCCACCTGCGGCCAACCTGAACTGGGGCAACGGAACGTCTAACCTGGCATGGCTGCTTGTGTCGTATAAAGACTCATTGACCGCTTCATCGCCGTTGAAGAATCACACCAAATGAAGCCTGCCAAACAGGGAGAACCGTGGAATGATCACCTGTACCTGCCAACGTTTGGCACTGCTTCTTCCTATTCTTTGCCTGTCGCCGCTCGCTGTACAGGCTCAGCAGCCGGCGGCCCCCGTGCGGGAGCAGCAGCCGCCTGTATTTAAGAACCTCAAAGTCCTGTCGCCGGACGTCAACGTGATCCAGGTCATGCGGATGTTTTCAGCCGGTCTCGGCGTCCAGTGCGGATTCTGTCACGACGTCGGCGACTTTGCGAGCGACGAAAACCCGCGTAAACAAAGAGCGCGTCAGATGGTGGTCATGATGAAAGGCCTCGCATCCCGGTTTCCCGACAGTGGAAACGACTTTGTTAACTCGCGATACCTGCCCTATCCGGAAGGCAAGCAGTATATTACCTGTTTTACGTGCCACCAGGGACAAACTGAGCCAAAGACGAAGGCGCCGGAGGAAATCAGACGGGCGCCGGAGGCAAAGGACACATCGACCTTTGGCGTGGGGGCTAACCCTGCTCCGCCAAATCCCAACGCGGGCCGGGGCGGCGGGGCCGCGCAACCTCCGAAGAACTTGCGCTATCTTCCTCAGGACACTAATTTTGTGGAAGTCATGGAGGGCCTCCGGATGTCTCTGGGCGTCGAATGCAACTTCTGCCACGTTTCCGGTGACCATATGGAGCATGGGCACGCCAATAATTTCGAAACTGGGGAAGGCAGATGGGATTACGGAAATCCCAAGAAACTCATAGCGCGCAACATGATCAAAATGGTCAAAGACATCAATGCGACCCTCGGCCATGCGGACGCACCGTTGACCAAACTGACTGCCGGCGACCTTCCCGATGGCGGCGGATTAGTTACTTGCTACACGTGTCATCGCGGCAATCATGTTCCTCCGGCCCAAGCCGTTCAGGCCCAGTCCGCTCGGTAAGGTTGACGCTGATCTCAGGTACTACGGCTACCCCAACAATTGCTCGGCTCCGCAGACCCAGACTCGGACCGACACGCCCCCTGTGCCAAGGCCCAAGCCCTGGACGCGTCTGCTTTCTGCTGTATCAAAACCCTATCTGAAACAGCTTTGGGAAAGCGCGATACGGAATGGACGGTCTGGAAGCGAACTTCACGCGCCCAAGGCAGGTGGTTCATGCACACACCTTGCACACAAAATTGCTCGGCCCACATTGGAACTCTTGGTGCTTGGCAGTCCAATTCACTGATCAGCTGATCAAGCGAATCAGTGCCCGGCCAGGCTAGTGTGAGTGACGCGACTTGAATGCTCAGGCCAAGCAACTGGGCGTAGATGTGCGACTGGACCCACCGCACCCGGGGACCCCGTGGAACGTCCCCCACTTGAACATTGGGCAAAACGGACAAGTGCACTTGGAAGTACCCGTAGGGTTCGTGCCAAAGCCATAGTGGAGGCCAAGGTGAAATTTCTGTTGCTGAACGGACCGCGAGATCCTCGGGAGTCGAGGAGTAAGAGCCGTTCAACTCGCAACACGAATCTCCAAATTGTTTCCTATCACTGTGTCTCTCAGCCAAGAACAGCGCTTCTACAGATTAAGAGGCAACTCTGGCCGTGGACCGATCAGGAGGACTTCATGTTTCAAACAATGGCTGCTGAAGCTTTCGGGCTGGCAGCATGCGATACCGCCGACAAGCCGGAATATTTCCGCAAGGAACTATTACTCAAGACGTCCAGAGTATTTTTGGCCGTGCTCTTAGTGGTAGTGGTCGCGTCTGGGATCGCCTATAGTCAGACAACGCCTGTGGTTCGGAGCGCGATCGTGGACTACGCAACCCAGCAAATCACGATTGCTGGAGCGAGTCTGCTGCCGACCTCGGGTGCACCGGTAGTGCATCTAGACGGTGAGTTGTTGACGCTGGTCTCTTACACCAGCACGCAGATTGTGGCCGACATGCCGACTCTGCCGGCCGGATCGTTCCGGCTAACCGTGGGTGCGGGAGTGTTCGACGTTACAAAGGGCGCGGTTGGCCCAGCAGGTCCACAGGGTGTCACCGGTTCGCCTGGCCCTCAAGGTCCGGCGGGACCACAAGGCCCGACGGGAGCAACGGGGCCAGCCGGTGCAACTGGAGCGGTAGGCCCGACGGGAGCGACAGGCGCTACCGGACCAACAGGTCCACAAGGTCCTGCCGGAACGATCGCGCTGCCGTACGAAGGAATCGCAGCAGGCACCATCTTCCCGGTCCTGAACATTTTCAACACTTCACCTGGGACGTCCGCCATCGCTGGCAACGGAGCGCAGGCGGTCTCAGGCGGCACCGGTGGAACAGGGGCGAGCGCGTACGGAGGATCCTCTAACGGAGGCTCCGGGGCTGGAGGAAACGGGATATATGCACTCGGCGGAACGGGCACTGTCTCGGGCGATTACGGGGGATCGGGCGTACGGGCGATTGGCGGTAACGCGAATGGAGGGTTCTCCCAGGGCGGAGCGGGCGTCTTCGCCACCGGCGGCGACAATCCCAGCGGAGTTGAGGGTGGCGACGGCATCGATGCATACGGAGGGACGGGATCCGAACTAGGGGGTTATGGGATATTGGCCCAAGGCGGCAGTGGGGCGCTTGCCGGCGCTTTTCTCGGCGATGTGGATGTTACTGGCGCACTGAGCAAGGCCAGCGGCACCTTCAAGATCGACCACCCGCTCGATCCGGCGAATAAATATCTCTACCACTCGTTCGTTGAATCGCCCGACATGATGAATATCTATAACGGCAATGTCACCACCGACGGCAGCGGCACAGCCGTTGTGACAATGCCCGCCTGGTTCGAAGCTCTAAACACGGATTTCCGTTACCAGCTCACCACCATCGGCCAGCCTGCTCAGGCCTGGATCGCGTCGGAAATCGCCAACGGCAGCTTCACCATCAAGACCAGCAAACCGGGCGTGAAGGTTTCCTGGCAAGTAACTGGCATCCGTCAGGACGTCTGGGCTAACGCTCATCGCGTCCAGGTGGAAGTGGACAAAGCCCCCGGGGACCAGGGTCACTACATCCATCCCGAGCTATTCGGACACGAAGGAGAACCGAGTATCGCGCAGATGCATCATCCTCGGCCACCTGCGCCAGCGCAAGCGCCGCAGAAGTGAGAGCATAGCAGAACGCAACGAGTTTTTAGGCTACGAACCGGCAGGTAACGACCGCTGCCTCGAAGAGATAGAGGCGCGCGTCGCGGCGTTCAAAGCGCGGATTGTGGTTGGTCGGGAGCTCGTTAAGCGGTGCCATCCTTCTTTGCCTTGTCATACACCTCAGGATCGTCGCCGCCGAAGAACCAGAACACCGCCGGGGCGTGCCATTCCGCTCCAAAGCATCTGAAGTCCTCGCTCGCCATGGTCGGTTTCGTCTGCTCTACGGAGCCATCAGGGAAGTTTTGGCGAAACGCGCCAACGACCTTGTCTGTCGCATCGACATCGTTCGTTATCAGTGATTATCGGAACCCATTTGGATACTAGTCATTGTTGCGGGCTCTGGTGGGCGGCGTTTGCAAAGCAAATCTGTTGGAAAGCGACGGGCTTGGGTCTTTGTTAGGGAGCCGACAAAATCGTGTGGGCAAATCCGATGGATAAAAACCGACTGGATAGGGATCGACGGCGAGACCCCCAAAATCAAGCAGCGTGGCTGGCAGACGTTGCGGCAGCACGGCGCCGATTAACAAGCACCTTTACTTCTACACGGCGGTTCAGTGTGTCTGAAGAATTCCTCGGGCCGAAAACGCGGCGCGGACATCGGCGCAATCGTCGGAAGGAACCAGGTCGATCCCGATCTTCCCTGGTCGACGGCATGGAACAGGCAGCGTTGCCAGTCGTCCGTGCCCTCCATCTGGCGCAGCTTCTTGACGAAGATCGTCGGCAATGAACCGATTCCTCCGTAACGCCGCGCGACTTGGTCAGTGCCAATCGCAACGCGGTAGTTCATATTGTGCGCTGCTATGAAAGGTCTCACGGTCTGCCAGCCCTCTTCATCCATAGAGACGCCAAGCACGGCCAAACCTCGGTCTTTATACTTGTTCTGGAACTCGACGAACCATGGAATCTCGATCTTGCATGGACCGCACCATGTAGCCCAGAAATTTAGAAGCACGACCCTGCCCTTGTAATCCGAAAGCTTGATCGAGGCGCCTTTAGCGTCGCTGAGCAGTAGCAGGGGTGTCGGAAAAAAATAAACAAATGGAAAAATCTAGTGTACACTCGACTATACTCGGGAACCAATCAAAATGGAAATCCGGGCTCTCTCGCACATTCACGACCTCGTCCGTAAGTAGTAGCGAACTTCAGTAATGGCAAGACTCAGGAGGCTCGAATGAAATTCGTCCATCGGTTTGCTCAAGTTGCCACCATAGCAACGCTGAGCTGTCTACCATTATTCTCCCAGCCCAATCCGGGCGTTGGAGATTGGAAGCTTAACACCGCGAAATCCAAGTCCAGCACGGGTCTTCCACAGCAACAAACGACCCATGCAGAAGCATCTGGAGACGGACTTAAGAGCATTACAAAGGGCACCTCAGCGGACGGCAAATCAATATCCTACTCCTGGACGGCGAATTTCGATGGAAAGGATTATCCGATCACTGGGGACGCGCCCAGTGGGGCCGATACCGTCGTCATCAGACGAACCAATGCCAACACCTTCGACGCAACGCTGAAGAAAGGCGGCAAGGTGGTTCAAACCACCAAGACCGTCTACTCCAAAGATGGAAAGACTCGAACGCAAATGCTAAAAGGCACCGACGAGCATGGCAAACCGACAAGCACCACACTTGTCTATGACAAGCAGTAGAGGCGCGAACACCGCGTAGCCATTGGGAGTGTTAGACCGGCGGATTGAGAACGCCGCAGCCCAAATCGGGATCGCAGACCTGTTCGTGCCACATGTAGGCTCAAGAGCATGGGCGACAGCGCTCGACTGCAACCGGGTCCAGGAATTCGCCTGCCATTGGGCACCGCTTCGAATGAGCCGCGCCAAGGTCACTCTCTTTTGTAAGTCCTTAACCTTCTCGGTTCTCATGATTTACAAATATTTCGCTTACCCGAAGGCAAAGCTCACGTCTACTTAAACGCAAGGGCCAAGCGACGACATTGAATCCTCGGTCGTAGAAGCCCATTCGCAGAAGGAGTGTATCTGCCATGTACAGCAGAATTGGTGTGTCTGGAATCGCCGTCGGTGCGGCTTTGCTGGTTGCAATGTCCGCCCCAGTTCTAAGAGCTGACTCAGCAAACAAAAAGACGGTACTGGCCGTATCGGAAGCAGTCCAAGTCCCCGGAAAGGTGCTGCAACCCGGCACTTACGTGTTTGAGTTGCCGAACAACCCGTTGGATCGCAACATTGTTCGGGTGTTCGACGAAGATCAGAGTCATTTACTCACGACCTTTATGGCAATCCCCGACTACCGTTTAAAGCCGACAAACCACACCGTGATCCAGTTGGAAGAGCGTGAGTCAAATGCTCCGCAGGCGATCCAAGCGTGGTTCTACGCCGGGGAGTCGGATGGTCTGGAATTTATTTACCCGAAATAGAAGGCCGGGCAGTCTGCTGATCACGTTTCGCGATTCATAACAATACAGTCTGCTCGAAAGTCGAATCAAAACGGCCCTGAACCTGGCACATCCTTCTCAAATGGACCTTGCCAAAATGTTGACGGAGCTTCGTGTCCAGCGGGATTGTGCGATGCTTGCCCCATGGGGAAGAATCCATCCTTTGGCGAGGAATTCATCACCTATGAAACCGTCTGTTCGCGTGGACACCATCTAAAGTTCATCTTTGCGAAGAAAGTGCTGAAGGGCAAGCTTGATAAGGGCGAGGTCACGTTCTTCTGCTATGACTGCGACCGCGTTTGGGAGGCTTCGTCGGAGCAGAAGATAGAATTGCGCAGCATGGCTCTTTCCTGAGAAAAAGCCCTCCCGTGGACCAAGACGGAAGGGCGGAAGGAGGGTTCGGTAAACGAAATCTAACGCTTCACTGGTTCTTGGTGCTGCTCCTGCTTCTTATCTTGCTGATGCTTTTCGTCGTGACGCTGATCGTTTGAGTGCTGGGGGTTCTTGGGGTCGTGGTTCTTGGGGGCGTTTGGGTTCTGATTCTGTATCCCTTGCTCGTTGCCCTGTTGTTGCTTCGGAGCGCCTTCGTGCTTTACGTGGTCGCCCTGTTTATTCTCGGTATTGGTAGCAGACATTGCATACCTCCTGTGCGGTTAGACTCCCGAGAATCATAAATTGTTCACGGTCAAATGGTTACCGGATAGTGACGCCCCAGCCGTTCTCTTTTAGATTGCGTCCAAGATTGAACACGCAAAAAACGTCACCGTGGCGCTTGGTTCGTCTCTGTGTTCGTCCCAGGGCAAAAGCGGCTCCCACCAGCGCCACGGCGAAGATTCGTATTGCCGGTCGGCTTCGGCCCCATCAAAATGGATCGATAAAGGCGTTAAATCAAAGTACTGCGAATTTGCTGGGCGGGCACGCAATAACGGGTCGGAGGCATGAGCTTTTCACGGTGCGGAACTCATGCCGCCCAAATGTGGCGGCGAAGCTTGATGGTCCCCAACGAACGACCCGGCCAACCACGCGAAGCTGTATCGGAATCGTTCCGTGGAGACGTGTAGGCCACGCAATACTCATCTCCAAGCGCGCACCTAAGGGGACTTTGACTTCGGGGACGATGTGGCGGAAGACCACGAAGACGCCTTCGCTGCTTAGATTCATTGCAAGTCCGACGCCTGAGAAAATGGCAGGTCGAGCGAGGGACTTGAAGCGCACGCTCAGGCCCAATGGATAGCGGTCCTTCACCCGACGTTCTACTGAAATGGGAATCTCCTCTAACGAATTTATTTCTTGACTTCCAAACCGGCATGGGTTGGGTGCAACTAAGAGGTGGGCAGCAGACGAACTGACTTAGTTCAGACTATCCGCGAGTGGGCAAAGTGCTCAGACAGCAACCACTATGGGCTGACCTGAGGGGATTGTCAAGGCAAATTGCATCACCGTGGCGCTTGATTGATCTGTTTGAGGTGATCCGAGGGCGAAAATCCGGCCCGCTGAATCGTGGCCAAGCGGGTGTACCAAGTCTGCCAACTACTGCTTGCCGAAAACCTCCGTCACCGCGGTCTTCGTGCCATTGGCGTTCGTCACGTTCTCCGTGACAGTACGCGTCTTACCGTCAGCAGAGTAGACGACGCGACCAGTTACAACGGTTTTACCGCCCTTCTTCGCTGCTATCGCCAGGGTGTGATCGTTCACCGGTTTATACGCTCGGGTGTCGGTGTCTGGATCACCCGTCACCGGGTAATCCTTGCCGTCGAACTTGCCCGTCCATTCCTCATGCCAGGGTTTGCCGTTCGCGTAGAGACCGTCTTCGGTAATTTTCACGTTTTCTCCCGCAGCCGCAATAACCAGAGTGAAGTTTTTCTCGTCTGAAACGTTCTTGGACTTGGCGTCGTTCAGTTTCCACGTACCGATGTTCACGTCGGCGGCGAAGCCCACGGCAACGGCAGCGAACACCGCTGCCAGAGTCAGCAAGATCGTTGTTATCTTCATGTGATCTCCTCTAACGAAGTTTTCGTGAATTTCTACATTCTGGGAGAGTACCACACCCAATGAACCGCCCCGTTCGAATGCACAACGTCCGTGCAAGCGGGCCCGGCGTAGAGCGATAATAAAGCTGAAATCGTATGTCTCTTGGCTGTGGTTAAACGCCAGGGACCGGCGTCGAAAAGCAGAAACACTCCTCGACACCGGGTTGGCCGCCCTTAGTCTACTTCTCCGGATTTCTGAGACTGCTATAAACCGCTTCCACGAACATGTCGGTCGTCCACGGACCCCTGTTCGCTCCATACCGGGTATCGTAATCCGCTGTGACTCTCGCGGCTTTCACTTGATCGAGCGTCGCGCCGTCCTTAATCATGGCTCGGACGCGATCGCGAATGATGACCATCATGTCCCGATATTCCACCACCTCATGTTCGTCGGCAAGGTATCCGTGACCCGGAACCACCATCGTTCCACCCTGGCCTTCGTGCTGGAAAACGGTGCGATTAAGAATATCGTTCAAAGCTTTGATCTCCCCTTGCACGCTGCCGCCGTCCTTGATGTCGATGAATGGAAACTGAGTGGTGTTAAAGATATCGCCGGCGACAATCACATCCGCCTGCCGAAATTGAACGATGCTGTCGCCATCGGTAATCGCGTGGGGTTCGTGAAAAATCTCGACGTCGTTCCCGTTGTGGTATTTGCGCCGGCGATCTTCTAGAAAAGTGTCCGTCGGATACCCGTCCGCCGGCAGCTTCGCCTCAACCATGTGCGTTTCGGTATTTTGCTGGGCCATGATCGTAGCTCCCACTCCGGCATCGCGGAATTGGCCCGAGAAAAAAGATCCCACCAGGCTCGGATCGTGGCCGGAGGCGCGAAGTTTCACGTTGCCGCCGGTGCGGTCCGGAAGGTAGCTGGTGTTCACGATGAACTGAATGGGTTTGTCGCTGAGTTTATGAATCGCCTTGATGATTTTGCCGGTAAGCTGGCCGGATCCGCTATCAACAACCAATGGCCCTTGGTCGCCAGTTTCGACGACGATATTGCCGCCATCCCCCACCAGCATGTAGACGTTACCTGACACCGGCCAAACGTGAATCTCGCCGTCACTGGGTTCCGGATCGATCGCGCGGCTTATCGGCGACGGACCTGGTGCGGGCTTCAGTAAAGGCAGCGCGTCGGCATCGGTGGCGGCTTTCAGCTTGGTCTCAAACTCCGGATATATTGACGGGGCGCCCGCAATGCCGGACAGCAAGGGGATTTTGTATTTTCGCGAATATTCCTTCGCGAAAGGCTGCGCTCCGAACGAATAGTTCGGCACCGAATCGGGTGGCCGCCCGATGATCTGCTCGCCATCGTCACAGGCATAAAGCCAGGCGCCGTGATCGGCCGGCTGGCGGAAAAAATCGTTGCTTCGAACTTCCGGCTCAGTCAAGAAAACTGGATCGTTAACCACAGTCGTATCCACCAAATGATCGCCATGACGTACGATGAATTCCACCATCGTGGCCTGATCGCTCTCCGGAAGGCCGTTGCGCCGCAGCCAACCCTGCTTGAGATGGTCGGTGTTTACCATGAGTGCATCGCCTACGAATCGGCCGGTCGAAAATCCCTGATAAGTATGGGGGGCCCAGGCCGGCGGATGCGGGCGGCCATCCATCCAAATAGTGCGGTGTCCCTCGGTCGTCTGAGCCCAGATGTGAATGGCGATCAGTTGCACGGTGTGAGGATCGCGGTCCTCCCAAATCCGGAAATTTCCAATCGCGCGCATCTGATAAGGTGCAACGTAGCCGTCGCATTGATGGTGTTTCAGCGTCAAGCGGGATGGATCGTAGGAGAGCGCCCACAGGCGGCCCGCCTCGTTGACAGCGAATCCGGCATAGTCGCCAAGCTCCGATCCCGCTCCGCGCTCCAGCCCATCTTCGTTGACCGCGGGAGACCAATAGCCGGAGAGGTCGATCGCCGGCGAGGGGCGCGGCTCTTGCGGCGCAGGGCCTGCTTGTCCCACCATGGTCGTTCGCATCGCAATCGCGATCCCGAAAGCCATTAGAGTCACAGATAGTTTTTTCGAAGTCGATCTCATCTTGCGTTGCCTCTACCTCGCTGCACACGGGGTCGGATTCCACCCCGCCGCGTCATGCTGCTGCTTGAAATGAGTGCTGGTCCAAAAAGGGGCTGTGAGGTACATCGGATCCGTTACCTCGGTAGTTACTAACAACAAGGAATCGCCATTCGGAATATCAAACCGGTCGTAGTATTCGGTTATGACCACGTTATCGCTGTAAGGAATTCCATTGATTCTTAAATATCCTGCCTTCATTTTGGTGGTCACCACTTTCAATGCCCCGCCTCTGTTCGCGCCGCCGTTCGCCCCAAGTCCAAATCCGCCACGGGTCATAATGGTTCCCGGTATGTCCCAATTCGCTACCGAGACGCCCTGCCAATCTCCGCCGTTTCCAGTTGGAGCGCCGAAGTGAAATATTCTGGTCTGCGTGCCTGCGTCGTACTCCACCTTGAGCGCGTTATCGTCCTGCCAGGTGATGTGCATTCGTCCGGGCCGCCGGACAATTCCAGCAGCGCCAAATGCTTTGCATTGTTCACCCGCAGCTTCGTCTTTCGCCGGGTCCCAAGCCTGAGCGGCTTTCCTGCCCTCCGGGTTCAACGGAACAGATTCAGCATCACCTTTGGGAGGTACCGTCATTCGCGAGCGCCAGTCTTCGGTGACCAGGGAGACCCAATATCCGGTGACATCAATGGGCGCGGCTGCTCGTGGCGCGGGCGGTGGTCCAGGTGGTTGCCCAACGCCAGGAGGCTGTGCGAAAGCAATACTGATCGCGGCTGTGCTGCAGATCAGAGCCCGGAATAGATGATGGCGATGCATGTACACAAGTGTCTATTCAGAAGGTTGTTCTGCACAAACGTATTAACATATCTTTACGATTGACAGTCGTGGCGGTGGAATCGTGGGGGATAGAATTTATGGACAGATGTTGACAAGGACACTATGAGGATCCATCCACACTTTACGACAGTCCAATTGGCGATTATTTTCTCCGGCTGCTTGCGCGCACAGGCTCCCCAGGCGGCTCCCGCTAAACCGGACTCACCCGCTGTCTTGGAAGATATCGCAAAGGCCAAGCAGATCGCGGGCAAAGAATGGGCCGGCGAGGCTACTTTCTTTTGCGATGCGCCACGAGCCAACTCGCCCACCGATCCGCTAATCGAGCCCACGAAGCTTTTCGACAATCTATACGCTTTCGGCAGGACGGGGACCGTTGTGTACGCTCTGACAACCTCGGCCGGAATTATTTTGATCGACTCCGGCTATGCCAACGAAGTGGAAAGCGTGCTGATCGCGCAGATGAAAATGGTTGGTTTAGATCCCGCGCAGGTCAAAACAATCATCCTCACTCACGGGCATGGCGATCATTTCGGCGGCGCTGCGTATTTTCAGGATCATTACGGCACGCGTATTGTCGAATCGGCCGCGGACTGGGATTTGATGGAGCATCCTCCGCAGCCGCCCGCGGGCTTCGCTGCCAAGGGGCCACCTCCGGCGCCGGTAACACCCCCGCGCAGAGACATGGTGGCCGAGGAGGGAAAGCCGATCGTTCTTGGCGACGAAAAAGTGACGCCGGTCATGGTCCCCGGTCATACGCCCGGCTCAATGGCTCTGATCTTCCCCGTGAAGGATGGTGGCAAGACGCACATCGCTGGCCTGTACGGCGGCACAGTTTTGCTGACCAGGATTCTCAAAGACGAGCAGCTTCGGCAATACCTCAAATCCCTGGAACATTACAAAGAGGTCGCACGGAAAATGAAGGTGGATGTCGAAGTCCAGAATCATCCTTTATACGATGGAATGCCGGAAAAACTGGCAGCTCTTAAGGACCGGAAGCCCGGTTCGCCGAATCCGTTTGTGGTGGGCCCAGGTAGCTATGCGAAGTTCCTCGACGTGCAATCGGAGTGTATGCAGGCCGCTCTCGCCCGGCGTTGAGAGTAGAAAACTATTTGCCGTCGATCGAAAACGCAAGCAGTACATTCCCCGGTATGGAAGGAATACGCGCGTATCCCGAGTTGGTGTAAAGCATCCCATTCACCACCACTGGGCCGGCGCCATTGATGGATCCGCCATGCGCTTTGATTCCGTTCACAGTCTCGAAATCGCGCAGCGTGTCAAAATCCCAAATGATCTTTCCATCACGCGTGTCGTAAGCACGCATATGTCCATCCATCGAACCGAGGAACGCTACACCAGTTATTAACGTGACGGGCGCAGGCTGCGCCGCGCTACAGCCGGGTGTTGCGACACACGCTGGCTTTGAAACTGCGGCCGACCAGAGGACTTTTCCATCTGTGAGGCCTATGGCGACCAGGCCGCCGCCTGCCTCCGGCTTGCCCGGATCCCAGTCGGAGATTCCGAAATAGGCATTCTTGTTGTCGCTCGCTCCACCCCAGATTACTCCCCCTTGCGGTCCGCCTCGCGACACCCGGGTTTGCCACGACATCTTGCCTGCTTGATCTGGGTCAAGGCCGTAAATCACGCCTGATTTCTGACCCACAACCAGAATACGGCGACCGTCCGGCAAAGTCCTCAACATCGGGGAATTACCGAAGTCCGAGTCATTCCCGTGATCCTTGGGGCAGTTCGCTTGGTTATCGCCGCGGCATCCGAAGTTGTAGACATCGCCCGCAGTCACCTGCCGGGACCAGAGAATCCGGCCAGTTTCGATATCGAATGCAGTAATCGCGTCGCTGCCCGATGTGGCGGGAGACGAAAAGTTAATCCCAGTGCCTGTGTAGATGGCTTTCTTTTGAAGGTCGATGGTTGGCGACGACCAAAGCGATCCGCCGGAAGGCCCCCATTGCTTGGTTCCCGCTGAATTTTTTCCTCGAACGGTTGGCGCTTCTGGGATGGTGTATGTCTTCCAAACCTGCTTTCCAGTGGCCTCGTCCAGCGCGACCAGGCTGCCCCGAAACGTGCAACATTCGTACTCCGGATTGGCCGCCGAGATAGGTTCATCACCGCCCGAAACCGGCACAAATAGCCTGCCTTTCGCCAGGCGCGGCGTCCCAGTGACGACGGCAAATGGATGCTCATCGACATTAGTCTTCCAAAGCAATGCACCGGTGTCTGCGCTAACCGCATAAACGTTGGCGTGCAGATCGCCAAAGTACGCCCGCTGCCCGTCTTCGGAAAGTACAATAGCCGTTCGGACACCCTCCGGTGTCGCGAATTTCCAGTACATGCAGCCTGTATTTGCGTTCAGCGAATAAACCGCGCCCTCGGCGCTGCCAACGAAGAGCCTTCCACCGCTTACGGTGGGCTGTCCGAAAGCAGTGGTTGCTCCGGGAAAGCCGAACGCCCACTTCAGCTTGAGTTTGGGAACACTTTCGCGATCGAGCCCGGCTTTCTTGGCGTCCTGATACCTGGTGTTCGCTCCATCCACACCCCATCCGTTCCATCGGCCGGGGCCCGTTCGTAGCACTTCAGAGGAGGAACAGACGCCCGCACCGGATGCAGCAGGAAGACTCTCGGCAAGCCCCAATGACTTCGCTAAGGCTTCGCGCTGCGCCGCGGTCAGCGATGCCCCAATGGTCCTCATTTTGCCGGTCTCCAGAGCTTCCAGAATGTGCGCCGCAGGCATCTGGCGAAGCGTGGCTGGGAGGGGAGCACCGACAGCGCTACCGGCACTGTGGCAGGTGGCGCACTTCGTTTGAAACAGATCTGCGGCGTCCTGGGCCCATGCGGCCAAGCTCAAAACAAGCGGCAAAGTCGAGAATCTTAGCGTCGTACTCATCATCTTGTTGTTGAGGATAGATCGAAACAGTAGTATCACACTAACTGAAAGGTCCTCGTAGCGGCGCGATTAACATATCTTTACACTTGCTCGCCGTGTCGGCATTTGCGTAAGGTAGACTCAAAAGCAGTGCCCAGCACTACGCGAGGGTACGACTGTCTTTCTTGAGATCGTATTTATGAGGCTGGAGAATTAATGAGAAAAATCAATGTTGGAGTTATCGGTACGGGTTGGTGTGGAGGAATCCGGGCAGTGGCTTCCGCGGCAAGCCCCTGGGTCAACGAATTGCACATCGCTGAGATTCGCGAAGAGCGCTTGAAAGAAGTGGCGGCTGCGACCAAGCCGGTGACCGCAACCACCGACTATAAGACCCTGCTGAAAGATGCTTCGATTGACGCTGTGATGATCTCGACGACCCCCGAGCCGACCCACTTTCCCATCGCCAAAGAGAGCATGCTGGCTGGAAAACATGTATTTCTCGAAAAGCCCATCGCGCTGGAACTGGCCGAAGCCGACGAACTGATCGCTCTCGCCAAGAAGAACAACCTGCTTTTCACGATCGGCTATTCGCAGCGTTTCAATCCGAAATTCGCTTACGTGAAACGCTCTATTGAGGACGGCACCATCGGCCAGCCGGTGAGCGCGCTGGTGAGCCGCCACATAACGCGAAACCTCGGTAAGAAGATTGGTGGGAGAGTAAAGCTGTCGCCTGCCGCCATGGAAGCCACGCATGACATCGACTTTGTCCTGTGGTGCCTGGCGCCGCGCAAACCAATTCGTGTGTATGCGCAGGAAGTAAAGAAAATTATGGGAGCTCAGTACAACGTTCCTGATTGTGTCTGGATGATTGTGACCATGGACGATGGCGTGGTCTTTACGATCGGCGCGGGTTGGGTGCTGCCACCTGCATATCCCAACTTCTCATCTACCTGGATCGAGTTTGTGGGAACCGAAGGCGCCACCATGGTGGATGATACGCATCGCGATGTGTATACCACCACGATGAAGGGTGGCATCCAATTCCCGCTTTCGTCCATGCCGGGCGAGAAGGTGAATCATGTCTACGCCGGTCCCATGGAAGATGAAACGCTTCATTTCCTGGAATGCGTCGCCCTGGGCAAGCAGCCCTTGGTTACGCCGGAACAAGCGCGCTTGGCGATGCAACTCTATCAAGCCGCGGATCTCTCGGCGGAAACCAATCGACCAGTGGAACTAGCCACACAGAATACGCCGTCGACGGAACCGGCATTGGTTTAAGTAGATCCGGAGAAACAATATTGGCCGCTAGTCCCGACGCTCTAGTTCAGTCCCAGATCAGCTCCGTCGCGTCCAAGCCAACGCGAACGCGTTGGTGGATTCTTATCCTCATCAGCTTGATGTATCTCATTTGCTACATGGATCGCAGTAATATATCCGTGGCGCAGCCCGAGATCGCAAAACAGTTCCACTTGAGCAAGAGCGCGATGGGTTTGGTTCTAGCGGCTTTTACGTGGGCGTATGCCCTGGGACAAGTTCCTGCCGGATGGCTGGGCGATCATTTTGGCGCAAAGAAAGTCCTTACGGTCATCATGAGTTGGTGGTCTGTGGCTGCCATGATGACGGGCGCAGCCATCGGGCTGGTATCTTTGTTTGGCGCGCGGTTCTTGCTTGGCGTCGGCGAGGCCGGTGCGTTTCCAGTTGCCAGCCGTGGTATGTGGCTGTGGTTCCCTCGCGCCGAACGGGGGCGGATTCAGGGCGTCACGCACTTCTTCAGCCGTTTTGCCGTCGCTGTCACTCCTTTTGTAGCGGGCAGTATCATGATTGCGTTCGGATGGCGTGCCCTCTTCTATATTTTTGGATCGCTGGGCGTCTTGTGGGCGTTCGTCTTCAGTTTGCTGTATCGCGATCGTCCCGAGGATCATAAGGGCGTCAACGCCGCTGAACTCGCCGTAATCCACGGCGTTGACTCATTTGCGCGACCGGCTCTGGAGCGCCAGCCGGCGCCATGGAGGCGGATTTTACTAGCGCCAAACATGTGGTTCGTTGCTGTTGGTTATGCCTGCTTCTTTTTCGGAACCAATTTTTATCTCACCTGGTACCCTACGTATCTTCGAGAACATCGCCATCTATCGCTGACATCGCTGGGATTCTGGGGATCGCTTCCTCTGTTCGCTGGAATGGCCGGCGACATCTTTGGCGGGGCGCTATCAGACAGGATTTTTAAGCGAACGAACAGCGCCCGCCTCGCGCGGCGGGTGGTTGCAGCTCCTGGGTTTCTTCTTGCGGGTTTCTTTCTCATTCCCGCCGCCCTGACCTCCGAAGCTGTCACCTCAATTCTCTGTCTAGCTGCCTCCTTCTTTTTCCTCGAATGGGTCATCGGTCCGGCATGGGCCGTTCCCATGGACATCGGCGGCCAGTTCAGTGGAACAGTCACGGGCATTATGAATATGATCGGCGCCTTGGGGGGATCTTTGGCGGCGATCGTCTATGGAACTTTGTTCGGCCGGGGTTTGTGGGTTACTCCGTTTTACGTGAGCGCCGTCGTTCTTGGGATCGGCGCCCTGATTTGGATCTTCTTGATCGATCCAGAGAAATCTGTTGTTGAGGCGACGTAGCACATATGTATACGATCTTGGTTGGTCAACGGCACCATGGGGCGTCAACCTTAGCGATGTTCGCCATCGCCGGGCTGATGCATTTAGCCTTAGTGGCGCCAACTCTATGTGGGCAGGGTAAGTGGGTCAGTCTTCCTCCGTTCCCAGAGCCGCACGAAGAAGTCATTGGCCAAGGCGCAAACGGCAAAATGTATGTCTTCGCCGGATTGGTTTCCGCCCCTGTGTGGTTGCCTGTAGGCATGGTCTACGAGTTCGACCCAGCGACGAGCAAATGGACGAAGAGGAAGCCGATGGCGTTACCGGCTCACCATCTGGCGCTCACCGAATACCGAGGAAAAATCTATGTGTTCGGCGGATTTACCGCGGGTACTGTAGACGGTCTCTCGGCCTGGACTCCGATCGACAATGCGTTTGAGTATGACCCGGTTAACGACTCCTGGAAAGCCCTTGCGCCTATGCCGGTGAAACGCGGTGCGGCGGTGGCGGCAACGATAGGAAACAAAATGTATGTGATCGGCGGCGTGACTACGGCGCCCGGGGCAACGAATCCGGCGATTCGTCCCAACACGCCCCAGAGGGTTCTTGCTACCGTGCAGGAATACGATCCTGAGACCAACTCGTGGCGCGAGCGCGCCACCATGCCGACGCCGCGAAACCATACCGCAGCCGGTGTTGTGAACGGAAAAATTTATGTAATCGGCGGGCGCATCGGCGCCGCTTTTATCGCCGCATCCTCAGATCTCGGAAACGTTGAAGCCTACGATCCTGTAACCGATACCTGGAGCGCTCCTCTCGCCAAAATGCCAACCGCTCGAAGTGGCCTGGACGTTGGCGTCTATGAAGGCAAGGTTTATGTGGCAGGCGGCGAAAATCAAGACTTCTTCCAGCACACCGCCTATCACGCTTTTGAAGGATACGATCCGGCAACTAACACCTGGACCATTCTTCCGCCCATGGCGATTGGACGGCATGGCGTCGCGGGCGGCGTGGTGGGAAATCGATTCTACGCCATCAGCGGGGACGTGCAGTCGTCGGGAACGGGCGTGATGGTATCTACGCCTTCGGCCGATGCCTTCGAGTTCGCGAAATAAAGGACCGCTTGGCACTAGCCGTACTGAAGTTGACAAGGGAGGATTGGTTTGGCTAACGTCGGTGCAGTAGGATGGGATTGACAGGAGCGCGTTAATTGGGACCGGCTGCATAACACGAAAGATGACCCTTACGCCGCTGGCCGAAGGGCTCATTAAGCCGGTGCAAGACTTGCTCATCCAGGCCGAGTCGAATCGTCAACAACAGCCCGGCATTTGAACCTCCAACTTCGTCTCGAAAGTTTCGATTGCTGATGTCCGATTACGCCCAAACGGTCGTCATGACTGAAGCATTGCCGCGGCTGTAGGAACTCGCCCTTGGCGTAACCATCGAGATGATCCCCATCGTGGGCTGAAACGCCGATGAGCTCGAAATGGGAGAAATCGACTTGACGCTTGGACCAGACAGATATCTTGTCCCTGGACATTCATCGGAGCGCCTCTATGAAGATGAATTTGTGTGTCTCGATCGGTCCGGGAGCAGGCAACCCGACCGGGATCGCTCGTTAGATACTTATTTGCGGCTGGGACACGTCGCTGTTAGGTTTGGAAAGCACCATGAATTGCCCACCTTCGATAAGTGGTTCACGCAGCATCTAACACACGATCGAAGAATTGAGGTGGTCACCACAGCCTTCAATCTCGTTCCCCAGTTGCTCATCGGCACCTCGCGAATCGCTACAGTTCACCGGCGTCTCGCGATGTTCCATCAGCGATTTATTTGCCGTTGCGCATTGTCGCGCCAACCTTGAAGATTCCGAAATTCGAGCAGTTCATACAGTGGCACAGATCGCGCGACCGCGATCCATCTGGCTGCGTTCCGTACTAAAGAGCGCAATTGCGGAGAGTACCCTGAGTAAGGAAGCGGCGCCTCTGACAAGTGCCCGAACCGTTGAACATACCTCGAATGGTGCGGCCCATAGGAAGGCTTCTTCGCGTCGAGATTTGCGCCAGAGGTTTCGGAAGGGTTCGTAGTGTCAGCGCCGGTGCAAAAATCTCCATATAGCCGGTTGAAAATTCCCCACCCTCAGACGAGGGTATAAAGCCGGCCGATCCTCCGCTGAGGAGGGCCG